>Ga0114931_10000804_pt1 | contig 39159 bp, 36 predicted proteins | sample 2SBtaG_FD_89579 | JGI IMG/M metagenome (GOLD analysis project Ga0114931, IMG submission 89579) | Deep subsurface microbial communities from Kolumbo volcano to uncover new lineages of life (NeLLi) - 2SBTROV14_V59a metaG | ecosystem: Environmental > Aquatic > Marine > Volcanic | place: Kolumbo... | reverse complement strand
CCGCCGCGTATCACAGCAGCCTGGCGCTGCGCATCGGCGTCCAGTCCGCGATCTGGAGCGCCCAGCACCCGAGCCACTGACGGCCCCGTTGCGGGCAGCACCGCGCCTGCCCTAGTCTTGGCGGCCATGCTGCTCGAGCTCCTCGCCCAGTGGCCGCTCCTCCGACAGATCGCGCGCCGCGCCGACGGCACCGGCGAGGAGGCGATGAGCGCGAAGACCCGCGCGCTCCGCGCCCGCACGAGCGACACCGAAACGGCGCGCTCCGTCTGTCCCTACTGCGCCGTCGGCTGCGGCCAGCTCGTCCACCACAAGAACGGCCGGCTCGTCTCCATCGAAGGCGATCCGGAGAGCCCCATCAACCAGGGCACGCTCTGCCCCAAGGGCGCCGCCAGCTACCAGCTGCTCACGCAGCCTGACCGCATCACCAAGGTGCGCTACCGCGCGCCGCGCGCGACCCGCTGGCAGGAGCTGCCGCTCGACCAGGCCATGGACATGCTGGCCGACCGCGTCTGGGACTCGCGCCACCGCACCTTCGTCACCGAGCACGAGGGCGAGCCCGTGAACCACACGTCCGCCGTCGCGCACCTGGGCGGCGCCACGCTCGACAACGAAGAGAACTACCTGATCAAGAAGCTGTTCACCGGAGGCCTGGGCATGGTCTCCGTGTCGAACCAGGCTCGAATATGACACTCGAGCACGGTGCCCGGTCTGGGCACCAGCCTGGGCCGCGGCGGAGCGACCACCGCGCCGCAGGATCTGCAGAATGCGGACTGCATCCTGATCCAGGGCTCGAGCATGGCCGAGGCGCACCCCGTCGCCTTCCGCTGGGTGATGGCGGCGAAAGAACGCGGCGCGACGGTCATCCACGTGGACCCGCGCTTCTCTCGCACCAGCGCGCAGGCGGACCTGTGGGTCCCGATCCGCGCCGGCGGTGACCTCGCGTTCCTGGGCGGCCTGGTGCGCTACGCGCTCGAGCACGAGCGCTACTTCAAGGACTACGTCGCGCACTTCACGAACGCTTCGGTCATCCTGAAGGAAGAGTTCCAGGACACCGAGGATCTCGACGGCCTCTTTTCGGGATGGACCCCCGATGAGCGCCGCTACGATCCGTCGAGCTGGCGCTACCAGGGCGACGATCTGTCCCGCCCCGAGCGAGATCTCTCGCTCCAGCACCCGCGCTGCGTCCTGAACGTGCTCAGCCGTCACTTCAGCCGCTACACGCCCGAGAGGGTCGAGCGCATCGCCGGAGTGCCGCCGGAGCTCTTCCAGCGCGTGGCCGAGGCGCTGGTGAGCGCCAGCGGCCCGGAAAGGACCGCCGCCATCTGCTACGCCGTCGGCTGGACGCAGCACTCCAAGGGCGTGCAGGTGATCCGCACCGCCGCCATCCTGCAGCTCCTGCTCGGCAACATGGGCCGCCCCGGCGGCGGCATCCTGGCGCTACGCGGCCACGCCTCGATCCAGGGTTCCACCGACATCCCCACCCTCTACGACATCCTGCCGGGTTATCTGCCGATGCCGCGCGCCGGCCAGGGTCACGACACGCTGGCCGGGTGGGTTGACAGGAGCAAGAAGAAGGGCGGCCTGTGGAACAACATCGACGCCTACATGCGGAGCCTGCTCCGCGCCTGGTACGGGGCCGCCGCCACTGAAGACAGCGACCACGGCTTTGCCTTCATGCCGCGGCTCACGCGCGACCACTCGCACTTCTCGTTCTTCACCGAGATGATGGACGGAAAGCTCGAGGGCCTGTTCGTGATGGGGCAGAACCCCGCGGTCGGCGCGCAGCACGCGCGGCTCGAGCGCAAGGCGCTCTCGCGCCTGAAGTGGCTCGTGGTGCGCGATCTGGTGGAGATCGAGACCGCCAGCTTCTGGTACGACTCGCCCGAGGTGCGCCGCGGCGAGCTCCGCACCGAGGAGATCGAGACGGAAGTGTTCCTCTTGCCCTGCGCCGGCCACGCCGAGAAGGAGGGCGCCTTCACCAACACGCAGCGGCTCCTGCAGTGGCGCGAGAAGGCCGTCGAGCCGCCCGGCGACGCGCACAGCGAGGCGTGGTTCATCCACCAGCTGGCCCTCCGCCTGAAAGTGAAGGCGGAAGCCTCCGACGATCCGCGCGACGCTCCGCTCCGCGCGCTCGACTGGTGGTACCCCGAAGACGAGCACGGCGAGCCAGTGATGGCGGCCGTACTGGCCGAGATCAACGGCTGGCGCGTCGAGCAGGGCGACAGCGCAGAGGGCCTGGTCCACGCCGTCGATCGCCAGGGCCGCCCGCATCACGGGCCGCAGCTCGGCGGTTTCCCCGAGCTTCGCGCCGACGGCTCCACCGCGTGCGGCTGCTGGATCTACTCCGGCGTCTACGGCCCCGACGGGACGAACCGCGCCGCGGCGCGCAAGCCCGAGGGCCGCTACGCCCACGGCTGGGGCTTCGCCTGGCCGGGGGATCGCCGCATCCTGTACAACCGCGCCAGCGCCCGCCCCGACGGCGCGCCGTGGAGCGAGGCAAAGAAGCTCGTCTGGTGGGACGAGGCGGCCTCCGGGTGGACCAGCCTGGACGTGCCGGACTTCCCCAAGGCAAAGCGCCCCGACTACGTGCCGGCCGCGGGCGCGACGGGCCTCGACTCGGTGCCGGGCGACGCGCCGTTCATCCTGCACGAGGACGGGCTGGGCTGGCTGTTCGTGCCCGAAGGACTGAAGGACGGCCCGCTGCCGACGCACTACGAGCCGCTCGAGTCGCCGCTGGACAACGCCCTGTACAAACAGGGCACGAACCCCGCCGTGCGCCGCTTCACGCGCGACGACAACCCGTTCGTCGCGCCGCACGACCCGCGCTTCCCCTTCGTGCTCACGACCTATCGCCTCACCGAGCACCACACCGCCGGCGCGATGAGCCGCTACCTGAGCCACCTCGCCGAGCTGCAACCCGAGCTGTTCGTGGAGCTGTCGCCCGAGCTCGCGCTCGAGCTCGGCATCGCGAACACCGACTGGGTCACCGTGGAAACGCCGCGCGGCCTGGTCGAGGCGCGCGCACTGGTCACGCGCCGCATGCGCCCGCTCATGGTCGACGGCAAGATCGTCCACCAGGTTGCGATGCCGTTCCACTGGGGCTCGGCTGGTCCGGTCCGCGGCGACGTGGTCAACGATCTGATCCCGCTCTCGGGCGAGCCGAACGTCACCATCCACGAATCCAAGGCGCTGCTCTGCAACGTCGTCCGCGGCCGCCGCCCCGCCGACAAGGACGTGCCGCGCCGCCTCGCCGAGCTCGCCAAGCCGCCCGAATCTTGACATTTCGTAGCAAAATGCCACATATATGTGACATTTTGCTACGGTTTTGGGCCGCTCGGGGCCGGGGGCGCACCCAACCAGGTACCAGAGCAGGCGCGCCCCGCCCGTCCCCGCAGCCCGCGGGCACGCCGCGCTGCACGGGGAAGCCACGGCCGTTTACCCCCGTATACTGTGCCGCTTACGCGGCTCCCGCGCGCGATCGAAATCTTGTGAGGCAAGTGTGACAAGTCGATTCTTCTGGGTCGTCCTGATTGGTTTGGCGGCAGCCTGCGGCAGCTCGGCCGGCTCGGGTTCGAAAGGGGGCGCGGGGGGCGCCGCGGGCAGCTCGGGCGCGGCGGGCAGCGACGCCGGCGCCGCGGATGCGGGTGACAGCGCAGGCAATGACGCGGGCATCGCGGGCGCGGGCGGCAGCGACGCGAGCGCGGGTGCCGGCGGCACAGCCGGCAATGCCGGTGCCGCAGGCAGCGACAGCGGGAGCGCTGGCTCGGGCGGGAGCGCTGGCTCGGGCGGGAGCGCTGGCTCGGGCGGGAGCGCTGGCTCGGGCGGAAGCGCTGGCTCGGGCGGGAGCGCTGGCTCGGGCGGGAGCGCTGGCTCGGCAGGTGCGGGCGGCTCGCCCGCTGACACCTGCCCGGTGCCGACCGGCGCGTTCCAGTTCGACGGTCCGCCCGGGCCGGGCTCCCACACTACACGGCACCGCACCGTGCTGCAGGTGCCGTCGACGGGGCCCGCGAGCGTGTTCACCTCGCAGCTCTACCAGAACGGCAGCTTCTACTCGGCGGATCTCGAACGCCTGGATCACGACGGGGCGAAGAGCTGGTCGGCGCACGGGGTCGCCAACGGCGGCATCGGCCTGTCCATCGCGCGTTCTCTGGCAACCACGCACGGAACCGATCCGTGCGTCGCGTACACCTACGACTACGACGGCACCCTGCACCTTTCGTGCAAGTCGCTCTCCGATCGCACGATCGCACCGAAAGCCGGCAACGGCGTGGCCATGGCGGCCTCGGGCGGCGTCCAGCAGGTGATCTACGGGGAGGGCGGCACGCTGCACTGGGTGGAGGTGAACAGCACGGCCGGAACACCCGAGACCATCGACTCCGCGTGGGAGCTCGGCTCCACCTCGCTGGTCCTCGACGCAAGCGGCGTCCCGCATGTCGCCTACGTGACGCTGGAGTCGAACAAGACGCGCACCGTGCACTACGCAACGCGCACGTCCAGCGGTTGGCAGATACTGAAGGTGGCGGACGACACCTGGGGCTCCTCGTCCGACACGGGCGACACGGTCTCGATCGTCCTCGACGCGGGGCAGCCGGTGATCGCGTACTACCTCCGCGCGACGAAGAGCCTGCACCTGGCCCGGCGCACGTCGAGCGGCTTCTCGTCGGTCACGCTCTCGAAGCCGCCCTCCGGCTATCCGAACGACTCGGTCGGGCACTCGGTGGCGCTCTCGATCGACTGCATGGGGCGGCTGCACGCCGTGTTCCAGCGCTCGTTCACGACCGATCCCACGCCGAACCTGCGCCTCTACTACGCCGGAATCGAGAACGACAAGCTCGTCTCGCCCGTGATGCTGCCGCTCACGGCGAGCACCGCGTTCACGTTCTACGGCTCCACACATGGCCTGTCCTTCTACGTCGCGCCGGATGGGGAGCAGTACGTCGCTGCCGAGCTGGGCGGGGTGTACGGCAGCGGCATCTACTTCGCGTCGCGCTGAGCGGCCGGGGTGATAGCCTCGGTCATGGACGCTGGACCCCTCCGTGGCGCGCTGGTTCTCGCGGCCCTTGCCGCTGCCGCTTGTACGCCATCGCCGGCACCGTCGGCGGCGCCCGCCGCCACGGCTACGGGCACTGCCAAGTCGTCACCGGAACCGCCCGCGGTCAGCATCGCGAAGCCGCCGCCGCAGCTCTTCGCCTCGGTGTCGGCCCGGCCAGCGCCCCCGCCCCAAGCGAAGCCGGCCGGCGAAGGCAGCGACGCGGGAGCCTGCGCGCCGCTGCAGGGCCCGGACATCGTCATGCGGGGCTCGAACAAGAACGTCGAGGCGAAGACGCCGGCCGAATGCACCCGCTGCAAAGGCGATTGGGGCCGCCACGGCCTGGTCGGCGCCGTGGGCTGTCTGTGCCGCACACCGGACGGCGGAAAGCCCTGCGAGAGCCCGCACGATTGCAGCGCGGAGTGCATGCTGGATCCGGACCGCGCTCGCGCCCTCTCGAACAAGTGCCCGGCGGTCGGCGCGAAGCTCCACGGGCACTGCGCCACGCGGTACACGACATTCGGCTGCAACGGCTTCGTCGTAGAGAAGCCAACACCCGCCGGACCGCTCCGGGGAGTGCTCTACATCTGCCTGGACTAGCTGTCGCACGCCAATCCGGGTGCCAGACGTTCAACGACGACATCTGCGGCTCGGTCACCACGATGACCGCGTCGGGGCGAAAGCAGGTCCCGGATTGTCTTGCGAAGCCCTGCAACGAGATTGCCGACTGCCTCGGCTCGATCCCCTGACGCCCTGACGCGTGCCCTCGGCAAGTAGGTAGGCTGCGACCGCGAGCGGACGCGCGAGCGCTTTTCCGTAGCGACCGCGCCGGAGCTCGTCGAGTAGCGTCCGCACCTCCGTCTCGACACCCACCGAAGCGGCGAGCTCGCCGAGCGCGTACAGCCGGCGCATCATGAGCTCCATCGGGTAGATGCTGCTGTGCGTGCGGTTCGCCGCGGCGCGGACCGCGCCTATCCATGCCCTCAGCACCGCGCGCGCTTCATCTCCGCGCCGGTGCGCGAGATCGAACGTCACCAGGCGCTCGTAGGCAGCCTGCAGACCTGCTTCCGGCATCCCGGAGACGCTGTCCTCGCGCGGCGCCACGCTGTCGGCGAGCGCATGGCCGAGCCAGGCGCGAAGCCCGGGCGAGGAGTCGACCCAGTCGACGTGGTCGGCGATGGCAGCGGCGGCGACACCGGCCACTTGGTCTTTGCCGACGAAGTGGACGAGCGCAGGATGGTGCTCCACAGCGCTCACGTCGAAGGGGAGGATCTGCCCCGGCCCCGCGCCAAGGAGGCGGAGAGCCAGACCGACGCGAAGCGCGGCGTCCACGGCGTCCATGGAGAGCGCCGTGCGCGCGCGGCAGAGCATCTCGGCCCCGAAGCGCACGCGACCGCTCTTGTCGAAGATCGGCGCCGTCATCCCATCGAAGAGAGCCGGCGCGTCGGCTTCGGGAACCCAGGCGGCCTGTTCGGCAACGACGTAGCAGCGAGCGGGTGCGTAGCGGAGCGAGGCAAGCTCCGGAGCGAGCTGGCGCATGCGCGCGCGCGCAGCGCCGACTTTCACCCGCTCGCGCGGCGTCGAGAGCAGCCCTGCGAAGGCGTCGTAGACAGCGCGATGCGGCCGCGGCATCGGGCCCGGGATCTCGATGTGCACGGGGTGGCGGTCGAGATCGGCGCGGGCCGAGACGGCGGCGACCGCCAGATCGGGCGCCCCTCCCTCGATGCCGCGCGAGAGGGGAACCCTGCCACGGACGCGGAGGATCCGGTCGACGAGCGCGCGCGCCGGCTTTTCGAGACCGAACCGCTCCGCGTACTCGCCGATCGGCCACAACCGGGAAAGGACGACCTCTCTCGACAGCTCGCTTCCACACCGGACCCTGCCGGAGAGTACCACAGGTCGCGTATGGACCTTCCCCGTCGGGCTCAGCCAGGCGCTGCTGCAACCGCCTCCGGCCCGGCGCTCGCGAAGCCGGAGCGCCGTAGCTCCGCGTCGTGCTCGCGCCAGTCGGCTACGTCCACCGCCGGGAAGGTCGGCACGCGGTAGCGGCGGGAGCGCACCCGGTCGAGGCTGGTGGCACCGGCGCTGACCACCGGCAGGTGCCGGAACGACGTCGTGGCGTAGAACAGGCGGTAGTGGAAGAAATTCTTCTGCACGATCAGGTCGGCGTCGCGCGCGGACAGATCCAGGTAGGCCCAGAAACGCGGATGGATTGGCAACGGCGGTCGCTCCGTCACGGCGACGTGGAACGATCCCACGTCGAGGCGCAGCATGCGACCGAACTCGGCCTCCGCCCGCGCTGCGATGGTCGCGTCGAGCGACACTTCGGGCTGGTCGTAGCCGGGCGTGCCGCGCAGCACGAGCGAGCGGCGCGCCCCGATCGGAGCGTCCCACGCCTCGTCGATCAGCGCCGGGTCGTGCACCGGCACGAAGGCATCGAGGCCGCGGTCGTCGCGCGCGAGCGCCTGGACGAAGTGGGTGTTCCCACCCGGCGCGCCGCCGCCGACGATGTCGTCGACGTCGACCAGCGTCACCGGGCCGAGTCGGCGCCAGAGCGAGCTCTTCACCTCGTCGAGCGCCTCGTCCACCTGCCGCATCGGCGGCAGCGCTGCCTTGCGCTGCGCCCAGGCGCGATCGGCCAGCTCCGTCGCCAGACGCTCGGCGAGCGCCGGGTCGCCGTCCGTGCAGACGTGCACGGCCCAGCCGAGATCCTCGGCTGCCGTGTAGGGGTGGACCATGAACAGGCTGACCGTCAGTACGCGCGGGTCGCGCTCGATGCGCTTCATCCAACGGAAGACGGCGCGCATGGGCGCGAGGAAATCGATGGTGATGCCGCCGCCGAGCACGAGGGGCAGCTTGCGCCAGGCGTGCACGGGCCGGACCTGCCCGCGAAGCGCGCGAATCAAGCGGTTGCCCGCGCGGAAGCCCGTGGGAGCCAGATCCCAGTGCGGGTTGGTGCGATACGCCTGCATGATGTCCGTTGCGCCGACCATGCCGGGCGAGAGGTTCGCGTGCAGGTCGTAGCTCGCGGCGACCTTGACGTCGTCGCCGACCACCTCGCGCACCCGGCGCAGGATGGCCGCTTCCGGCGCTTCCGGAAGGTCGTCGACCTGCATCGAGCCGTGCAGTGCCAGGTACACGCCGTCGAGCTTCCCCGCCTGGGCGAGCCGATCGATGAGCCCGTCCAGGATGGAGTCGAAGCACTCCCGCGTCAGCGGCCCGCTCGGTACAGCCAGCGAAGAGGTCAGCGGCACGGTCTCCACGCCGCTGGCCAGGCGCGCCGCCTGCACGAAGCCCGTGAGCTCCGCATGCGGCATGAAGCTCATCAGCTCCACGCCACGCAGCGTGCAGGCCTGGGCGAGCGCTTCGCCCTCCAGGTGGTGCAGCCGTTCGAAGTCCGCCCGCTCGGTGCGGAGCGGCGAGAAGGCGTTGGCTTCGTGGAAGATGCGGCCGTACGCGATGCGGAGCGGCTGTCCTCCCCTTCCCAGTTGGATGCGCTTCATGCGAACAGCTCCCCGATGAAAAGGATCAACAGCTGCTCGCGCGCGCCGGGCGACGCGGCGTTGATGAGCCGGTGGATCATGCCGGACTTCTCGGGCAGCTGCCCGTCGCTGATGCCAAGCTCGCTCATCAGCGCTCCGGGGTCGATACCGCCGGCGCCGCCGGCGCCGATTTGCTCCAGCATCGCCACCACTGCCTCGGGCGGCGCCCCGGTAGGCGGCAGCCCGACGACGCTCTTCCGCAGATCCTCGATGAACGCGTCGACGCGGGCGGCATTGCCGGGGTCCAGCGTCAGGTGGATGTGCGCGGGCGAGCGGCCGTAGGCGTAGGTGGGCTGCACGTGCCAGCCGCGCTCCGTGAGTCGATCCGCAAGCTCGAAAACATCGCCTTCGTCGGTGGTGAACGCGAACAGGTTCATATCGGGGCGACCGACCATGTGCACGCCGTCGAGCTCGTCGACGACTGCCACCAGCTTGCCGGTGGCCTCCCACATGGCCTTGGCCCTCTGGCGGTAGCCTTCCTTGCCGAGCGAGCCCATCACGGCGAACGCCGCGCCCATGGCCGCGACCGACTTGGAGCCGAGCGTGGTGGAGTTGACGATGGCGTAGCCGCTCCAGTTCGCGCAGGCGTAGTACTGCGCGTCGCGCAGCTCGCGGCGCCGCTGCAGCAGGACCGAGATGCCCTTCTGCGCAAAACCGTACTTGTGCACGTCCGCCGAGATGCTGGTCACGCCTTCGACAGCAAAGTCGAAGGGCGGCAGCTCCACGCCGTTGTCGCGCATGAAGGGCAGCACGAACCCGCCGACGCAGGCGTCAACGTGCATCAGCACGTCGTGCTCGCGAGCGAGTGCAGCCAGCTCGTCGATGGGGTCGATGACACCGTGCGCGTAGCTCGGCGCGGAGCCGACCACGAGGATCACATCGTCGCTCATCTTGGCGCGTGCGTCGTCGACGCTCGCGCGGAACGTCACCGGGTCCACATCGACCACAACCACTTCCACGCCCAGGTAATGCGCGGCTTTGTGGAAGCAGGCATGCGCGGTCTCCGGCAGCAGCATCTTCGGGGTCTTGGTGCGACCCTTCATGAAGTCGCGCGCGCTCTTCACAGCGAGCATCACGCTCTCGGTGCCCCCCGCCGTTGCCGTACCGCAGGCACCCTCCGGCGCGGAGAGCAGCTCGAGCGCCGCGTGCACGACGCTGGTCTCGATACGGCGCGCCGACGGATACACCGTGGGATCGAGGCCGTTGATCGGCATGCACGCGGCGAACGCTTCGCGCGCCACGGCCCTGAGCGATTCGCCGGCGTCGTAGACGAACGCAAAGGCGCTGCCGTTGCTCTTCAGGTCCTGGGCGCGTTGCTCGGTGAGCGCGGCGAGGACGTCGTCGCGGCTCATGCCTTTTTCGGGAAGTGCGCTGTTCATGATGCCTCCGGTTCTTTCTTCAGCGGGGCGAGTAGCCCGTTCCATAGAAGCTCGTGGGCGGGCTCGAGCTCGAGCCCGGTCATCACGCGCTGGACCATCAGACCGTCGGTGACCGCGCGAATGAGCGCGATCAACGCGTCAGGGTCGCAGGGTTCGACGATACCGTCGCGGATCCCCTGCCGGATCCTGTCGGCCGCGGCGCGTCGATACGGCTCGAACACGCGGTTGCCGACGTCGATGATCGCCTGCATACGCGTGCCGGCGCTGGTGGCGATCGCCTGGCTCAAGAACACCACGCGCTCTTCCCGGCCGCGGTGGAATTCGTGCACGGCGCACAGCTGCGCGTACAGCTGATCGATGGGATGCGTGTGCTCGGCAATGCGCTTCAGCACGAACTCGGCCTGCTCGCTGAGCAGATCCTCGAGCGCAATCTCCACGATGTGGCTGCGGGACGGGAAGTGGTAGAGCAGCGTCGGCCGCTTGACTTCCAGCGCCTGCGCCAGCCGGCTCATCGAGACCTCGAGCCCCTCGCGCTGCAGGACCGCCACGGCCCTGACGGCCAGATCGCGGCGCTTTTCCAGTTCGGGAAGGCGGGCCATAGTTTGACGATTCGTCAGATAATGGTTTCCTGACGATCTGTCAACCTATGCTTGCCAGAAACCTTCGGCTATCCTCTCTGGTCAGCCCCCAAGGACCCGACTTTCATGGCGGTTTCCCCGGTCTTCGAATGGGTCAGTGCCGAGCTGGAGCGCCGTACGCCGCTCAGCCGGCTTGAAGCGCGCGGCACGATCCGCCTGCTCCTGAAGCAGAGAGGTCTCGAGCCAGGAAGCGTGAACGCCGCCCAGATGGACGTGGTCATCCGCAGACTCCTGCCGCCGGCGCTAGAGGTGCGCGGCATCGAGGACGCGGAAAGCGTGTCGAACGAGCTCGCGCCGGCCCTTGCGCGCGCAGCCGCGGAACACCGGCTCGAGTCCGCCGAGTCGGCCTACGACGTCTTCGAGCGCCTGGGCGGCCGCCCGCCACCGGAGAAAAGGAAGTGAAAGCCCTGAGCATCCTGGGGGTCGGCCTGTTCATGCTGACGTCGGCGGCAGTCGGCGCGCGGCTGCTGCTGTTGTGGCGCCGCACCCGTCGGCTGCCCGAGCTCCTGCTCACCATCGCCCTGTGGTGCATCAGCGTCCTTGGTTTTGCCCTCGGCGTGACGGCACGGCTGTGCGCGGCCGGTGCCGGCGCACCGGGTCCGATCGTCATTGCAGCGCTGTGCGCGGAGTACGTCGGCTGCGGCGCCCTTGTCGTATTTGCCTGGCGTGTGTTCCACCCGAGCGAGAGCTGGGCCAAGGGGCTCGCTGGCGTTCTGCTCGCACTGATGCTCGCCGCGCTGCTCGCGGAGATCGGCTCGGGTCAGTTCATGCACTACGCCGACGCAGGTCTCATCTCGGGCCCGATCGTCCCGCTCGGTCTCGCCGCGCGCGGGCTCGGTCCCACGTGGCTTGCGTACGAGTGCTTCCGCTACCACGCGATGCTCCGCCGGCGGCTCGAGCTCGGCCTCGCCGAGCTGTCCGTGGTCCACCGCGTCGCACTGTGGGGCACGGCCACCCTGTCCGCGTCCACCGGCTACGCGATCAGCGTGGTCCACCGCGCCGTGTTCGGAACGGGGCTGGAGGCCCATGCCTGGGCGCTCGGCAGCGTCTCGCTGCTGGCATTCGTGTCGGCCATCGGCGTCGCGCTGGCGTTCTTTCCGCCGCCGTTCTACCGGCGCTGGGTCGGCGAAAAATAGTCGGCGAGCCGCTCGTACAGGGCCGCTACGGTGAGCATGCGGTCGGCCTGCTTGGACTGGCGATAGGCTTCGTCGTTGTCGTAGCGGCGGCGCTTGAATTCCAGGTCGTCGAACTCGAGCCCCCGGCCCAGTAGCTGGCCACGTTGACGATGCGTCCCCGGCTCCGGGCGAGCGCGTCGCTGAACGCCTCGCTCATCCACAGATAGCCGTCGTTGACGAGCACGTCGAGCCGGCCCTACCAGCCCGCGGCCAGGGTTTCGACGGGCCGTGCGCGGGCGATCACCGGCAGCGTTGATCCAGGCCTGTCCGGCGCCCTAGCATCGCCGTCCATGCACTCCGCTCCCCAAGGGCGCAGCCCCGGGCCCCGAGCCTGATGGCGATCGGCGACGGCCTGTCCAGCCCGAACCAGGCGCGGCACGACTTCGTCGCCGAGCGCACTCGTGTCGGTTTCTTTACGGACCCGACCCTGTGCATCGGCTGCAAGGCGTGCGAGGTGGCGTGCAAGGAGTGGAACCAGCTCCCCGACGACGGCTACGCATTCAGCGGACAGTCGTACGACAACACCGGACAGCTTGGAGCGTCCACCTGGCGGCACGTGAAGTTCGTGGAGTTCGAAGAGCGCGTCGGCGCGCAGCTCGCCGGCGCCGCGGGCGATCTCGGCTGGATGTTCCTGTCGGACGTGTGCAAACACTGCGAGAAGGCGGGGTGCCTCGAAGCGTGTCCCACGGGCGCGATTGCGAGGAACGAGGTCGGCGCGGTGTTTATCCAGGACGACGTCTGCAACGGCTGCGGCTACTGTGTCGTCACCTGCCCGTTCGGGGTCGTCGACCGCCGACCTTCGCCACTACCGGGGGCCGGTGGCGCGTTCAAGTGCACGCTCTGCTACGACCGCCAGGTCGAAGGGCTCGTGCCGGCCTGCGCCAAGACCTGCCCGACGGAGTCGATCGCGTTCGGCCCCCTCGACGAGCTGTACGAACGCGCCCGCGAGCGGGTCACGGCACTCCGCGAGCGGGGGTTCGAAAGAGCGCGCCTGTACGACGCGAGGAACACTTCCGTGGAAGGCACCCACGCCATGTTCCTCCTGCCGGGGCCCGCGGAGCAGTTCGGGCTGCCGCCGGTACCGGAGTTGCCCGGGCGCGATCTGGCCAACGCCTGGCTGGTCGCGATCTTCACCTGCGCTCTGGCGCTGACGAGCAGCCTGCTCTGCTTCCTTTTGCTCCCGGGTTGACGCGAGATGCCCCTATCTGGAAAGGACCCGCGTGAAGAGCGGCTCGACCAGCTCAAGCAGGCGGCGCGAGCCGCAGAGAGCGCGCCGCGCCCCCAGGCCCCGGCCGGCTACTACGGCCGTCCCATCGTCAAGCCTCCGGTGTGGACCTGGGAGATCCCGCTCTACTTCTTCGTGGGTGGCACGGCGGGCATGAGCGCGGTCATCGCGCTGGCCTGCGTGGCAACCCACGGCAATCTCGAGCTCGTGCGCGCGGCGCTCTGGCTGGCTCTGGGCGGCGCGCTGCTCTCGCCGCTGCTGCTCGTCCTCGACCTGGGAAGGCCCGCGCGCTTCCTGAACATGCTCCGGGTGCTCAAGTTGCGCTCACCGATGTCGGTCGGCGTGTGGACGCTGGTCCTGTTCTCGACGTTCACACTCGCTGCCGTGCTCGTGTTCGAGGGGTTCCGCAGCGCCTCGGACCTGGGTGTCTCCTTCCACACGGCCAGTGACCTGCTGTTCGGTCTGACGCTCCTGGCAGGAGCGACGGGCGCGCTGCTCGCCGCCTACACGGGCGTACTGCTCGGGATGACGGCGGTGCCGGCATGGCACGCGCACCGCTACACGCTGCCCTTGCACTTCGGCATTGCCGGACTGGGAGCGGCCGCCGCACTGCTCGAGCTCATGGGATTCCGACTGCACGCGCTGGACGCACTCGGCGCCGGCGCTGCCGCGCTGGAAACCGTCATCGGAGCGTGGATCGAGCTGTACCGCCACGGCGCAGCGGACCGGGCGTTGCACCGTGGCACGGCGGCCACGCTGCTGCGCACAGCGGGCGTGCTGTCCGGGCCGGTAGCGCTCGCGCTGCGCCTGGGCGGGCTGGTGCCGGCAGCTGCAGCCAGCTTCGTCCTCGGCGCGCTGCTCAGCCGATACGGCTGGGTTATGGCCGGACGCGCTTCCGCCGGGGACCCCAGGGCGGCCCTTCCGGACGCTGCTTGAGCGAGCTCCCTCCGCCGAGCCGTTAGAAGGGCCTCCGGGCACACTTCGTGGAGCGCTTTCCGGATTAGTGGCGCTTACCGACTCTACTCCTCGTCGTTGGTCGGATCGCTCAGCGAGGTGAGGAGCTCGAAAGCCTCTTGCCAGGCTACCGGGTGCGACGGAACGCGGCCCGGGTGCCCGGGCTTCCTCATCGGCTCGCGGCGGAACACGTCGGCCCCGGTCCAGGTGCCCTTCCACAGATCGCGGCCGTGGCGCGGCGGCGTGGCGACGGCCATGTGCCAGTTCGCCTGGATCTCCGGCGCACCGGCGTCCGTCACGAAGTGACCGGTCCAGGTCGACAGCGTCTCGTATTTCGAGAAATCGGCGATGAACGCGATCACGTCGCCCGCAGAAAAGCCGGTCATCTCGAAGCTCTCGTCGCGGTGCGAAAGGCCGACCCCGCTCCGGAATTTCCCGCTGACCTCTCCCGCCTCGCTGACCGAAAGCTCCATGCTCGACCCGTGCTGGTTGTACCAGGTGCCGGAGTACCGTTTGCGATCGTCCATGGTTCTGCTCTCCCTCCCGCCTGTCATCGTTTCGCGACGTGCTCGAGCACGCGCGGCAGCGCATCCGGCGTGACCGAGATACTGTCGATGCCGAGCGAAGCCAGGAATTCCGCGAACTCCGGATGGTCGCTGGGCGCCTGCCCGCAGATGCCGACTTTGCGGTGATTTTCGTGCGCCGTCTTGATAACCATCTCGATCATGCGTTTGACACCGGGGTCCCGCTCGTCGAACATATGCGCGAGGATCTCCGAGTCGCGATCGATGCCGAGCGTGAGCTGGGTCAGGTCGTTCGAGCCGATGGAGAAGCCGTCGAACAGCTGGCTGAACTGCGCGGCCAGGATCACGTTGTTCGGGATCTCGCACATCACGTAGACCTCGAGGCCGTCCTTGCCGCGTTCGAGCCCGTTCTTCGAGAGCTCGGCGGGCGAGGCGAAGTTGCGGGTGATGTGGCCATGGCGGAATGTACAGGGTGCAAGACCCAGGCCAGCTCCTCCCGGCGCCGCTCGCAGCGCTTCGCCCCCGCAGAGCCTGCGCCGCCGCTTGCCGCTCGGCGCATCGGCTGCGTTCGCGCCTCGATGCGCTCGGTAGCGAGCTCTGGCTCCCCGCGCGCCAGCGGCCCCTCGTGCCAGCCGCCGGACAAGGACGGCGCGGTGTTGGTGATCGGCCGCGACCGCAAGGTCGGAGCACCCGCACCCCGACGACGGAACCCAGCAGGGAGGGCGGTTGCGCGCTGATCAGCGCAGCTTCGAGAAGTCGATGACGCCCTTCCAGATGTCGGTCGGCTCGAACATGGCGATGAGCCAGGCGTGGTCGAGCTCGAGATCGCCCGAGTACCAGGTGACCAGCTCCCGATTTTCGTCGATGGGCTGCACGCCGGCGTACGAGGTGTCGCCCGCGCTCGGCAGTTCGCCCCACTCCTTGATGTCGATCGGGCCGCCTTCGAGCTTGCCGGTGATCTCGAAGAGAGCCGTGCGCTTCTTGCCGGTGCCCGTGAGGTGCTTGCGCGCGACCACGAACAGCCGCGAGCCGTGGAAGAAGCTCACGGGGCCGTCGAGCCGCTGCCCCGTCAGCTCCTGGGGGCAGTCGAACTTCGAATACGGCGCGGTCGCCCAGCACACCTTGGTACGCAGCCGCCCCTCGTCGCCGAGCAGCTCCTGGTCGGTGCCATCCATGCGCACCAGCGCGAGCAAGCGCCCCGAAGGCATGAAGGTCAGCTCCGTCTCGAGCGGCGTGTCCTGGCTGACGCCATAGATGGTCGCGCCGGCTGTCCACGTGACACCGTCCTTGGAACTGAAGAGCACGACGCTCTTGTCGCCGTCCTCGTACGCCGCGTTGTAGTAGACGCCAGCGTGCTCCTTGATGCGCCAGAAGCTCCAGCCGTGCGGCCCGATATCCTGGAGCGGCGACCACGCCTTGCCGTCGCTCGAGTGCGTGGCCACCGCGACAGTGTCCACGTTGGAATCGCGGGTGGAATTCACCGGCAGGCGCGTCAGCGCCTTGATGTAGAGCTCGCCGCCCACCGTGTAGAAGCTCGGGTCGCGGATATCCCGATCGGACGGCGCGTCGATGAGCGCCGTCTCCTTGAAGGTCTTTCCGGCGTCGTCGGTGCGGTAGACGTGCAGGGCACTGTTCGGGCCGAGCTTCTGGCCGATCGCAGTACGGTGGACCAGGTAGATGCCGCCGTTCCACGTGGTCAGATCGGTGTTCTCGTTGTGCCGGCAGATGACCTTGCGGCAATCCGCGTACGCGTTGTCCGGGCCGTGCACCAGGACCTTCGCGCCGGAGAGCCAGGCCGGACCGGAGTGCGATTCCGCGGGCTTGTCGCTGGACGAACACGCCACAAGGAGCAGCAGGGCGCCCGATAGAGCGAGCGGAATTGGGCGTTTCCAGAGGGACAAGACCAATGTAGGGTAGCGCCGCCAGCGCGCCCATGGAAGCGTGGCCGCGCCGCCACCGAGGAGGAAAATCCATGTCGCGCCCCAGGACCGTCGCGCTGTTGGTCGCACTCGCCGCCAGCTCCGTTGCCCTGCCTGCCTTCGCCAAGAGCGATGCCTTCAAGCTCGGCGTCGGGCTCGGCGGCGTCATCGGCGGCAACTTCCTCGACAAGCCGTCGGACAAGACGCTGGTGATGCCGAACGGGCAGTCGGTGCAGGGCTCCGACTTCTATCCCGGCTTCGCCGGCATGACCGCGGGCGGCGGCCTGATGATCGACGCGCGCTTCATCAGCCTGCTGGGCGTGGAACTGGACGTGTTCCGCACCAGCGACAAGGGCAGCGGGGATCTGACGCTTCACTCGGGCCCCAGCAGCGTGAAGGTCCACATGACCCTCGGGCAGTCAGCCTGGCATGTGCCGGTCCTGGTGAAGCTCGCGATCCCCGCGCCGATCGTCTCCCCCGTCGTCTTCGTCGGGCCGGAGTTCGTCTTCCCCGGGAGTCCCACTTTCAAGGCCGACCCTGCCCTCGCCCAGGAGATCAAGGCGAGCGCAGACCAATACACGATGATCGCCTTCGGCGCAGGGGTCGAGATCAAGCTGCCGCTGCCGGCGATCGACCTGCGTATCCCGGTCCAGCTGCGCGGCGGGTACAACCCGGGCGTCAGCAGCAAGCTCGCCGACCGGATCACGACCGACAGCTCGTTCCAGCTCAAGACGATCAAGAGCGAGTGGAAGTTCCAGGCCGTCGCCACCCTCGGCGCAGAGCTGTACTTCTAGCGCCAGGCCGCTTCAGCGTTCCAGATTGTCGCGCCAGTTCTGGAGCATGCGCACGTAATTGCCGCGCTCGTAGGCCGCCGGGTTGGGGCAGCGCTCGAGGCTCATGCTGCCGAGCGCCTGGCCGAGCGAGTGGTACTCGTGCTCGTCGAGCCAGCTGTTCATCTCGTCGCGCACGGTCGCCATGTGCTCCGGCCCGTGGTGGAGCAGGGCCGAGACCATCTGCACGCCGCTCGCCCCCGCCATCACGGCCTTGAGAGCGTCGATGCCGGTATGCACGCCGCCGGTCACCGCCAGCGAATGACGCTCGGCAGCGTAGAGCACGGCGAGCCAGCGCAGCCGGAGCAGCAACTCCGACGAATCGGACAGATGCAGCCGGTGCGCCACCTCCAGCTCTTCGATGTCGATGTCCGGCTGGTAGAAGCGATTGAACAGCACGATGCCGTCCGCGCCCGCCTCGACGAGCTGGCGAGAGAAATGCGACAGCGAGGTATAGAAGGGCGACAACTTGATGGCGAGCGGCAGCCGCGTCGCGCGCCGCACGCTCTGGACCATGTCCACGATGCGCTGCTCGACCTGCTCGGCCGACACGGAGGCGTCCGTCTCGAGCGAATAGACGTTCAGCTCCAGCGCATCCGCGCCGGCCTGCTCGATCAGCCGCGCGTACTCGAGCCAGCCGCGGTCCGTCACGCCGTTCAGCGACCCCATGACCGGCACGGCGACCGCCGCTTTCACGCGCCGTATCTGCTCGAGATACTCGTCGGGGCCGAGCACGAAGTCTTCGGGATCGGGAAAGTAGCTGAGTGCCTCGGCGAACGACTCGGCGGGTGTGTCGAGGGCGCGGTGCGCACTGACCTGGTCCCGCGTGATCTGTTCCTCGAACAGCGAGTGCATCACGATGGCCGCGGCGCCAGCATCCTCGAGGCGCCGCACCGTGCCCAGGTCATCCACGAGCGGAGAAGCACCCGCCATCAGAGGGTTCGAAAGCGTCAGCCCAAGGTACTTCGTGCTCAGATCCATGAATCAGCTCTTGTCGTCGGAGGGGTCCACGCCGTAGGTCAGATGCGACAGCTGCTCGTAGACGCCCACGCGGCGCTCGGCCTCGCGCTCGGCCAGCGAGAGCAGCCATTCAAAGCGCTCCGGATCGCTCTTTTCCACCATCCGAAAGCGCGTCTCGCCCATCATGTACTGCCGTACCTTCGCCTTGCCGGCACGCGCGTCGAGCACCAGCGGCGGCTCGCCGGCGTCGATACGCCTCGGGTCGAAGCGGTACAGCGGCCACACGCCGGACCCGACCGCAAGCTTCTGTTGCTGTGCGCCGTACGCCAGGTCGTAGCCGTGGGCGATGCAGTGGCTGTAGGCAATGATGAGCGATGGCCCGGGGTGCGCGTCCGCCTCCACGAAAGCCCGCACCGTCTGGGCGTCGCGCGCACCGATCGCCACGCTCGCCACGTACACGTGCGAATAGCTCATCGCGAGCAGCCCCAGATCCTTCTTCGGCGTCGACTTGCCGGCTGCAGCGAACTTCGCCGCCGCGCCGAGCGGGGTGGCTTTCGACTGCTGTCCGCCGGTGTTGGAGTAGACCTCCGTGTCGAGAACCAGCACGTTCACGTCCGCGCTGGAAGCCAGCACGTGATCCAGGCCGCCGTAGCCGATGTCGTAGGCCCAGCCGTCGCCGCCCACCAGCCACACGCTCTTCTTGACCAGATAATCGGAGAGGCCGCTCAGGAGCCGCGCATCGGCGCTGTCGACGCGGGCCAGCACCTTCTTCAGCTCGGCAACCCGCTCGCGCTGCGCCACGATGCCGGATTCGTCGGTCTGCAAGGCATCGAGCAGCTCCGTCGCCAGCCGCTCTCCGATCTGCGAACCCAGCGACCCGACGAGCGCGCGTGCGTGGTGGCGGTGCGAGTCGACTGCGAGCCGGAAACCGAAGCCGAATTCGGCGTTGTCCTCGAACAGCGAGTTCGACCACGCGGGCCCGCGACCCGCTGCGTCGGTGCAGTAGGGCGTGGTCGGCAGGTTGCCGCCGTAGATCGACGAACAGCCGGTAGCATTCGCGACCAGCGCGCGGTCGCCGAACAGCTGCGTCATCAGCTTGATGTACGGCGTCTCGCCGTAGCCCGGACACGCCCCCGAGTACTCGAACAGCGGCTCGAGCAGCTGGCTCTGCTTCACGTCGAGCAGGACGCGGCGCCGGTCGATCGGAGGCAGCGACAGGAAGAACGCATAGCGCTCCGCTTCCGCGTTGCGCAGCGGCCGCTGCGGCTGCATGTCGATGGCCTTGTGGCGCGGATTCGACTTGTCCTTCGCGGGGCACACCTCCACGCACAGGCCACAGCCCGTGCAGTCCTCGGGGGCAACCTGGATGGTGTACTGGCTGCCTTTCAGCTCACCGCTCTTCCACAGCATGCTCTTGAAGCCTTCGGGCGCTCCGTCGAGCTGCTTTTCATCGTAGACCTTGGCGCGGATGGTCGCGTGGGGGCACACCAGCGCACACTTGTTGCACTGGATGCAGATGTCCGGATCCCAGACCGGGATCTCGTGGGCGATGTTGCGTTTCTCCCAGCGGCTGGTGGACAGCGGCCAGGTACCGTCGACCGGAAACGCGCTGACGGGCAGCGCGTCGCCCTTGCCCGCGATCAGCACGGCGGTGACCCGCTGCACGAAGTCGGGCGCCTCGGCCGGCACGGCAGGCGGGCGCCCCTCGCTGGCGGTCACCTCGGCAGGCACCGCGAGCTCGTGCAGCTCGGCCAGCGTGGCGTCGACTGCGGCGGAGTTGCGGCGCACCAGCTCGCCACCCTTCTTGCCGTAGGTCTTCTCGATCGCCAGCTTGATCTTCTCGATCGCCGTTTCGCGGGGCAGGACGCCGGAAATCGCGAAGAAGCAGGTCTGCATCACCGTGTTGATGCGGCGGCCTAGGCCGGCATCGTGCGCCACCTTGTAGGCGTCGATGGCGTAGAACTCGAGCTTCTTGTCGATGATCGCGGCCTGCACCTCGCGCGGCAGGTGATCCCACACCTGATCCGGAGCATAGGGGCTGTTGAGCAGGAACACGCCGCCTTGCTTGACCTTGTCCAGCATCTCGCTGCGCTCGAGGAACTCGGCTTGATGGCAGGCGACGAAGTCCGCGCGCTGGATCAGATACGGCGCCCCGATTGGCTGCGAGCCGAAGCGCAGGTGCGACACGGTGACCGCGCCCGCCTTCCTCGAGTCGTAGACGAAGTAGCCCTGCACGTAGGTCTGGTCGTCCTCGCCGATGATCTTGATGCTGTTCTTGTTCGCGCCGACCGTCCCGTCGGAGCCGAGGCCGTAGAACATGGCCTGGAAGACCGTGTCGGGGAGGATCTGGAAATCCCCCTCGAGGCGCAGCGATTCGTGCGTCACGTCGTCCACGATGCCGACGCTGAAGTGGCGGCGGGGCGCATCACGCGACAGCTCGTCGAGCACGGCCTTGACCATAGCCGGCGTGAACTCCTTGCTGGAAAGCCCGTAGCGACCGCCGGAGATGCGCGGCATCCCCGCTTCCCAGCTCTCGGCGAAGGCCGCCACCACGTCCAGGTACAGCGGCTCGCCGATGGCCCCCGGCTCCTTGGTGCGATCGAGCACCGCAATCGAGCGCACGCTGCGCGGCAGCGCGTCGAGGAAGGCCGCCACCGCAAACGGCCGATACAGCCGCACCTGTACGAGTCCCACGCGCTCACCCTTCGACGCCAGGTACTCCACGGTCTCGCGCGCCGTCTCGGCGCCCGAGCCCATCAGCACCAGGACCCGTTCGGCATCCTTGTGGCCGAAGTAGTCGAACAGGCGATAGCGCCGGCCGGTGCGACCGGCGAAGCGCTCCATCTCCTCCTCGACGATGCCCGGCGCGCGCCGGTAGTACAGGTTCACCGCTTCACGCGCCTGGAAGAACGTGTCCGGGTTCTCGGCGGTGCCACGTACGACGGGATGATCCGGCGACAGGCCGCGCGCGCGATGCGCAGCGACCAGCTCGTCGTCGATCATGAAGCGCAGGTCGTCGTCCTCGAGCCACTCGATCTTCGACAGCTCGTGCGACGTGCGGAAGCCGTCGAAGAAATGCAGGAACGGGACCCTCGAACGCAGCGTCGCCGCCTGGGCGATGCAGGCGAAGTCGTGCGACTCCTGCACCGAGGCGGACACGAGCATCGCGAACCCGGTCTGGCGCGCGGCCATCACGTCCGAGTGGTCACAGAAGATGCTGAGCGCGTGGCTGGCGATCGTGCGCGTTGCCACGTGCAGACAGACCGACGTGAGCTCACCGGCGATCTTGTAGAGATTCGGCACCATCAGGAGCAGGCCCTGCGACGCGGTGAACGTGGTCGCGAGGGCGCCCGCCTGGAGCGCGCCGTGCACCGCGCCCGCAGCGCCACCCTCGGCCTGTATCTCGGAAACCACGGGGACGGCCTGCCATATGTTCGGCTGCGAACGGGTCGCCCACTCGTCGGCCAGCTCGCCCATCGCCGAGGCCGGCGTGATGGGATAGATGGCAACGACCTCGTTGGTACGGTAGGCAACCGAGGCCGCAGCCTCGTTACCGTCGACGGTCAGTCGGCGACGCGCTTGGCTCATCAGGAGCTCGCTAGGGCTGGGGGTGGAGTCAGGTGTCCGGGGGACAATCCAGCGGGCCCGGAGATGCCCGAAGCCCGCAGAAATTTCTGCACGCGCGTGGCGTGCATGAAGCATGCCCTCGCGAAATCAACGCTGAAGCGCGGCTGCGGGAGCCTGCTAGACGCACGAATTACCCGGACGCCCGTAACCGGCGCATAATTTGCACACCTGTTCCTGCGGGCGGCCCGCGGCGCGGGGTGTAGCGCGAGGCTAGAATCCGCCGCTGCCGCCGTTCTTGCACTGCGAGCAGATGGCGGGCGGGTTCGGGTTGTTCTTGTCGCTACACGCGAGAGGACAGTAGGTGACGGTCGCGAAGACCTTCTTCACCTTCTCGCACTCGTCGCTCTGGCCATCGACGCTCATCTCGGCGTAGCCGCCGTTGGCGACGAACGCCTGCGCGCACTGCTTCTCGGCCGGCGTGTCGGTGAGCCACCCTGCCAGGTCCGGGAACGCCTGCGTCTGGTTGACGACGTCGTAGTGCGCTTCGGTGCACACCTGCTTCATCACGCAGTCGGTGGCGGCCGGCTGCGCACCCTGCGCGGACAGCGCCTTCAGCGTGTAGCAGAGCTTGAAGTAGCCGGTGCAGTCGGCGCTAACAGTATCGGCGCTCCAGGCCTCCCCCGGCAGCGTCGTGGCCGACTGGGGACACTGCGCCGTGCTCTTGAGCGTCGAGACCGCTCCGCTGACGGTCGTGCATGCCTGGTTCGTGCAGGCGAAGCAAGGCGAGGTGTTGGCGATGTTCCACAGGCCATGGCTGAAGCAACCGCACGCCGCCGGACCGCTCGTCCCGAGGGGATTGCCCTTCGAGTCGATGCCCGCGTAGCCCTGGCACGCGCCCCACACCGGCTGGTTCTCGCCCTTCAGCACGCAGGTCGTCGTACCGTCCTTGCAGTCGCCGTGATTGCGGTTCTTGCGGTAGCCCGGCCAGCACGGTGCCGTGTCGCCGACCTGCTTGCAGGGGCAATTCTGGAGGTTCTTGTCGTCGGGGCACTCTGGTGTGCCACCCGGCGCGGGCGGCTGGCCGCCGCCGTCGGCGCAGTTGGCCGGAGGCGGATCGTTCACGAAGAACGCGTCCGGCGAGAACTCCTGACCGCCGCTGTCGAGTCCGCCCAGCACGGGCGTACCGCCGGAGCCGCCACTCGCCGAAGCGTCGTTGCCGTTGCCGCCGCCGGACCCGTTGCCCGAGCCGCCCGAGCCGGATCCCTGGTAGTGCTGGGCGCTGCTGCTGGAGCACTGCACGGCGAGACCGCCGAAGGCCCCCGCCATCAACAGCGTGAATGCGAGCCGCACGCCGCGCCATGTCCGGGAACGACCTGTGCGCCCATGATCCGAATGCTCCGTGCCCATGACAACTACCTCCAAGCTCGACGCAAGATCCGTGGAAACGACCCACCCCCTCGCGATTCGTGGGCTGGAGGCTTACGCTTCCAGCGCCGCGTTGCAAGGCTCTGCACGCGGCCAGAAGCGACATTACTCTACCCCTGGAAACTTGGACGCTGGGCAGGCTCCGCCAACCAGCGGACGGCGCCAGGACACCGGACAGGAGCGCACGGACATGGCCGCCCTTGCCACGGCAGTCGTTCAAGCCCATGCAGCAGTTCTTGTCGTCCACCGCGCTGCAGGCCGGCTGTGCCGCGGCACTCGCCCGGGCCGTCGCCCGCGCGCTCGCCGACGCCGCAGCATGCCCCGGGGCAGGACGCCCGGCCTTCGCCGTCGGCTTGTCGCGGCACCCCGCGCCGAACACGAGCCCGGCCGCCATCTACAGCGGCAGCGAGCGGGCCGCGTCACGACTCATCCGGTTTCCCTGGCGTGAAGGAGCGGCTCACCCCCGGCGCGATCGGCGCGCCGCTGTCGCGCTCGGCCACGGCCTGCTTGAAGCCCACCTCCTCGGCGCGCTCCTTGAACCACACGCCCTCGGGCGAATGGCGGGTGATGCCGTCGAACAGCGTCGCGACCATCTGCGTCGAACCGAGACCCATGTTCTCGTAGGCCTGGTTGACCATGAGCTTCTGCATCATGAGCTGGTTTCTCGGTACGCCGGTCATACGTCGCGCCAGCTGGTCCACCCGCGCGTCCAGCTCGCTCTCCGGGACCGCGTCGATCACCAGGCCCATCTCCTTCGCCTCGCGCCCGTCGATCAGGTCCCCGGTGAGCAGCATGCGCTTCGCGCGCTCGGCGCCGATCCGGTACACCCACATCGCCGTCGTCGGACAGCCCCACACGCGGGCCGGCGGGTAGCCGATCTTCGCGTCGTCGGCCATCACCACCAGGTCACAGCTGAGCGCAATGTCGCTGCCGCCGGCCACCGCGAATCCCCTCACCTTTGCGACCGTCGGCTTGTAGCTCTTCCACAGCGACGAAAAGCACTGCGTGTTTTCGTACATCATCCGGAAGTCGACCATTGGATCCCAGGGCATCGACTGCACGCCCGGGTTCGCGCCCTCGGCCTGGGCGTAGTCGATCAGGTCGTAGCCAGCACAGAAGGCGCGGCCCGCACCGGTCAGCACGATCACATGCACCGCGTCGTCCGCGTTCGCGCGCTCCACCGCCGCGCGGAGCTCGCGCGGCATGCGGTCGTTGATCGCGTTCAGCCGCGTCGGGCGGTTCAGCGTCAGGGTCGCGATGCGATCCTGGACTTCATACAGCACGGTGTCGTCCGGCATCCTGCCTCCTCGCGGCGGGAGCCTCCCCGAAGCCGCGCTACGGGTCAACGACCGGCGGCGACCGCGGCCTGCTCGACGCGGTTCTTGCCGGCGGCCTTGGCGCGAAGCAGGGCGGCGTCGGCCGATTCGATGAGAGCACGCGCGTCCACTTCGGCTGGCGATTGCGACGCGACGCCGACGGAGCAGGTCAGCGTGAGGGTCCGGCCGGCGCCAACCGGAAACGCCTGCTGCTCCAGCGCATGGCGGATGCGCTCACCCGCTTCCGCCACGGTGCGGCGGTCCGCGCCGGGCAGGAGCACCGCGAACTCCTCGCCGTCGTAGCGGAATGGCGTCTCGCCGGCGCGCACTCCGGAGCGCAGGCGCGCGGCAACGCCGGCCAGCAGCGCATCGCCCGCGCGGTGGCCCAGCGTGTCGTTCACCTTCTTGAAGTCGTCGAGATCGATCATGGCCAGACCGAGCGGCGCTCCCGCGCTACGCGCGTGCGCCGCGGCCTCCGCGACGGCTTCCATCATGGCGCCATGGTGACCGAGCCCCGTCAGCGCGTCGGTGCGCGCCTGGTGCGCGACGCGTTCATAGTGGTGCGCAGTCGCGATAGCGCGGCCCGCGTGATCCGCCACCATCGAGAACACCAGCTCGGCAATCGGGTCGACCCGCCGCTCGGTGAAGCGGTTGTCCGCGTACAGCACGCCCTGCACGCTGTCGCGCGCGCGCAGCGGCGCCGCTACCGCCGTCGGCAGATGCAACAGGCCGTCCAGGTCGTCGGTGCCATCGCAGACGGTCGCTGCCCGCCGGAGCGCGAGCGAGATGGGGTTGTTCCCGTCAACGGGCACGCTTATGGAACGCACCCGGCGATCGAGCGGGCCCGGATTGGCGCTGCGGCGCAGGCCCGCGCGGTACAGGCCGTCCAGGTCGGGGGCGTCCGACTCGATCGACTTCCAGACGCGGTCCGCGTCGGCCGCGTCGCTCGGCCCGACCGCGGCCACGCCCAGAAGCGTGTTGCGATCGTGCTCGTCGACGAGGAACAGCATGGCACGGTTCAGGCCGAGCCCGACGCCGGCCGTCACGCCCGTGAGCACCGCGTAGCAGGTTGGCTCGAGCTCCAGCGAGCCGCGCACCAGGTTGGCGATCTGGTGCAATAGCGAGATCGCCCGCCTCAGCGATTCGTTCTCGCGCTCCAGCTCGTCGAGCTGGTTGGGCTCCCGTGTCGACACCGAGCCCCGAGCTTACCAACGTCCGTCGCCCGGAGCCACGGCCAGAGCTAGTACCTCGATTCAAGAGAATCGAGCGGCTAGTTGTACGTCACCGAGAAGACCAATCCGCCGCTGATCCACGTGTGACGGGTGTTGGCGCTGCTGTCGTTCATGCTGGCGACCGCAAACTGGCCCTGCACGCCGACGGCCCATTGTTCGGCTGCCCACCACTCATAGCCGACGAAGGCCATGCCGCCTCCGCCTATCGGGTCGTTGCTGAGCTTGTTGTCGGCGCTGTCCTTCATCGTGAGGCGTGCGCCGCCGATCATTCCGCCGAAGTGGAAGCCCTTGTGCGGATCCAGATACCAGTCGATGTACGGGCCGAGCATGGTCAGCGTCCCCACGCTCACATCCGTGCCGACGTTTCGGCCAGCCACTGTGACGGTCGGGTTGGCGACCTGCTCGATGTACAGCTCGCCGCCGATGATCAGGCCCGGTTCGATGGCCCAACCGCCGGCCAGGTCCCCCTGGAACGACCCACCGTTGGCCTGGCCGTCGAACGATCCCACCTTGAGCCCGAACACCGGGACGCCCTCGTAGTGGAGCTTGTCGTGGACGTAGCCGCCGCCCAGAGCGAGCCTGAGATAGAAGCCGTCGTGCGTGTAGGCGCCAGGATCCTCCAGCGCCCCAGCCGGCTGTGCTCCTGGGTAGCCAAGCGTGGCGTCGCCGGTGGCAGCCCCCGTCGCCGCGCTGGACGCGCTCTGGGCGCGGGCCTGGGCGGCTGAAAGAACCAGAACGATGACAGGGGCAACCAGAACGAGCGGGCGCAGCATGTTCACGCGAGCCTCCTTCCCAGCGAAGCAGCGTAGTACCTGACACGCTCCGAACCAAGATCCGTGCCGTATCCCCGGGGGCGCCACTCCTCGCGGATCGCCGCGGGAAGGCGCCGCTGGCAGAGCCGGCTGTGAATGCCAGTTCTCGACGGCCCGGTCGTCGGAGTCGCGCTCCGGGCCTCGGCCGTCTTGCCTGCGACGCCGGCGCCGTGCGAGCCTGCTGCGCGCCCGGCGCGCAGGAGGATTATTCACATGCTTGCTTCGAGGCGATCGTCTCTCGCGAAGATCACCGGTCTGTTGCTGCTCGGCGCGCTGTCGCTCGCGGCGTACGGCTGCGGCAGCAGCAACGACAACTCCGGTGGTACGAGCACCTCCTGCGCCACCAAGCCCTCCGACTGCAAGCGGGGAACGACGTGCTGGTACAACACGGACGGCAAGTACACCTGCCTGCCCGCCAAGCAGGGCGCCGGCCAAGGTGCAAGCTGCACCAACGTCGTCGGACAGCCGCAGTGCGACGAGGGGCTGGGTTGTTTCCCGAACGAGGCGGGCAAAGCCGCTGGCACCTGCATGCCATTCTGCGACAACAGCGGCTGCGGCACTGATGAAGGCTGCTTCCAGGTGAGCCTGCAGAGCACAAGCGCGCCGGCCATTCCCATCTGCGGACCCTTGACGAAGGACGCAGGCGGCGACGACTCGGGCACGTCGCAGGACTCCGGCAGCGACGCCACGACGAGCAACGACGCCGCCACCGAGGCGGGCAGCGACGCCACGACGGGCAGCGACGCCACGACGAGCAACGACGCCGGCGCGAGTGACGCCGCCGCAGACTGATTTGTAGCGTTTTGCCACGTCCGGCTCGTCGGCGAACGGGCTCGCGCCGCAACAGCACGGCATGACCGCCGCCACTGGAGGCGTCGACGCGACGCCCTGAACGCGTTATGGGTCCCGTCGAAAACCGGGCCATAGAGGTGATCATCATGAAGAAGCTATCGAAAGAGATCTGGATCGTCGCGGCCAAGCGCACCCCCTTCGGCACCCTGAGCGGCTCGCTCAAGAGCGTCAGCGCGATCGATCTGGCGGTGCACGCCTCGAAGGCGGCGCTTGCCCAGTCGGGCATCGATCCGAAGGAAATCGGCCACATGCTCCTCGGCAACGTGCAGCAGACCAGCCGCGACGCCATCTACGGCGCGCGCCACGTCGGGCTGAAAGCGGGCCTTCCCATCGAGGTGCCTGCGCTCACGGTGAATCGCCTGTGCGGCTCGGGCTTCCAGGCCGTGGTCACAGCAGCCGAACAGATCCTGCTCGGCGACGCGCACGCCGTGCTGGCAGCCGGCAGCGAGAACATGTCGCAGTCGCCGCACGCGCTGTGGGGCCTCAGGGACGGCGCGAGGTTCGGCAAGCCGCCCGAGCTGGTCGACACGCTGTGGGAGGCGCTCACGGACAGCTACTGCAAGACGCCGATGGCCGTCACAGCCGAGAACCTCGCCGACAAGTACAAGGTCACCCGCGAGGATGCCGACCGCTTCGCCCTGCGCTCGCAGCAGAAGTGGGCGGCGGCGCAGGAGTCGGGCGCCTTCGCCGACGAGATCGCGCCCATGGAGGTGAAGGCCGGCCGCAAGATGCTCGACTTCGACAAGGACGAGCACCCGCGCCCGGGCACGACGATGGAGGCGCTCGCGAAGCTGTCGCCCGTATTCAAGAAGGATGGCGTCGTGACAGCGGGCAACGCCTCGGGCATCTGCGACGGCGCCGGGGCGCTGGTGGTCGTGGACGCAGAGTGGGGCAAGGCGCAGGGCCTGAAGCCGCTCGCGAAGCTGCTCCAGTGGGGCGTCGCTGGCGTCGAGCCGACCCTCATGGGCATCGGCCCCGCACCGGCGATCCGTAGCGCGATGGATCGCGCGGGGCTGACGATGAAGGACGTCGATCTGTTCGACGTGAACGAGGCGTTCGCGTCGCAGTTCCTCGCGGTGCAGCGGGAGCTGGAGCTGCCCGAGGACCGCACCAACGTCAACGGCGGCGCGATTGCGCTCGGCCATCCGCTCGGCGCCTCGGGTGCACGCATCACCGCAAACCTCGTCTACACGCTCCGCCGGCAGAACAAGCGCTTGGCGGTCGGCTCGGCCTGCATCGGCGGCGGCCAGGGCATCGCGGTGGTACTGGAAGCGGTATAGTCAGCGTACTTTCCGGCACTTGCGGGTCCCGGCCGAGAATGCGGAGCAGGCGCGCAGCTGGTGTATGCTGGCCGCTGGCGCTTCGAGCATCCTCGCGCGCCGTACGGTGACCGTGTTCCGAACAAGTCCGATCCTGGGCCTGGTGCTCGTGCTCGCGGGGGTCGGCGGGTGCAAGAAGCACACGCCCGGACATTACGCCGCGAAGTCAAGCGCACCCGTGGTCTCCGCGCCGCCCGCCCCGGCGAGTCACGCGGCGGCGAGCGCGAGTGCCGCGCCTCCGGCCGCGCCGAGCGAGCCCGACCCCAAGCTCTACAGCTGGCTCGGCGACAAGTCGCTGGACGGCCCGAAGGCAGTGGACTCGCTAGGGTCGCGCTTCAGAACGCCCCCCGGCTACACGCGCGTGGCAGAGCACCCGGGATAGTTCGGCGCGTGGCTGCGCACACTGCCGCTCGCAGCACCGGGCACCCCGGTCAAGACCTACAAGGGGGATGTCGTCTATCCCGCCGACGAGAAGTATATGGCTGCGGTCGTCGCTATCGATGTGGGCAAGGCCGATCTGCAACAGAGTCCCGACGTCGTGGTCCGGCTCGACGCCGAGTGGCGCTTTGCGAAGGGCGAGCGCGACATGAGCTACGAGGGCGCGACCGGGCTCGACATGCCGCTCTCACGCTTCGCGAAGGGCGATCGCATCGTGGCGCTCGGGGGCAACATCTTCTGGGCGCCCCGCGCCAAACCAGCGAAGATCGACTATCCCACGTTCCGCAGCTATCTCGACACCGTGTTCACGTGGGCGAACAGCACGTCGCTGTCGACGCAGGGCACGAAGGTCGAGCCGGCGGACATCCAGCCCGGAGACTTCTTCGTGCACCAGGCAAGCCCGGCCACGTCGTGCTCGTGCTCGACATCGCACAGAAGCCGTCGGGCCAGAAGCTCGCCCTGCTCGGCCAGGCGCTGAACCCCGCCGAGAACATCCACGTGCTCCGCCCCGGCGTCGGCACCGCCTGGTTCAGCCTCCACACCGATCTGCCGCTGCTCACGCCGCACACCGCCGAGTTTCCGTGGAACGGACTGAGGCGGCTGGAGAAGCCGGGCAAGAACAAGAATTGAGCGCGCAGCGCGGCGCGAGCGTTGGACCGATGGGCGGAACGGGTCGAGATGGACGCGAAGTGCGTCTCCAGTGAGCCGGCCGCGGCGGGCCGGAGTGCGTTCCGGACCCGCCCGGGGTGAACACGACCTGCTCCCGCGACGACCCGAAAGCCGCCGCCCTTTGGCTAGTTTTCTTCGCTTTTTCAGGAGGTTATGCGCGCGCCTCTGGTGACGCGTTGCGAAAATGGCACTTGACCGGGCGCAAACACGGCCTCAGCCTTGCGCCCGTGACAAGGTCTGCGACTTCGAACCCGAGCCCCCGCGCCGTCCCGGCCGCGCTCCGCTCGAAGTCCGTCCTGCTGCTCGGCCTCGACCTCGTACTCGGGCTTATTAGCCAGGGTGCGGCGGCCGTCTGAGCTCCCCAGAGAAAACTCGAAGACTCCGGCCCCCGCACCCTCCCTGGTGCGGGGGCTTTTTTTTCACCACCGAACATCCACGGACAACGCACCACCAGCCATCAAGGTCGTGAGGACAACGTGACGGCATCCATGAACGAGCTCAGCCCACCCGGAACCCGCGCTACGGAAACGGTCGACCGCGTCGGCGAGACGCTGACCGGCTCGCAGCTGATCTGGGAAGCGCTGCTGCGCGAAGGCGTCGACGTCGTCTTCGGCTATCCCGGCGGCGCGATCATGCCGGCGTACGACGCGATGCCCGGCTACCCGATCCGGCACATTCTCGTGCGCCACGAGCAGGGCGCGGCACATATGGCCGACGGCTACGCGCGCGCATCCGGCACGGTCGGCGTCGCCGTGGCCACGTCCGGGCCCGGGGCCACGAACCTGGTGACCGGCATCGCCACCGCGATGATGGATTCGATTCCGATGGTGTGCATCACCGGACAGGTCGGCTCCGCGCTGCTCGCCAGCGACGCCTTCCAGGAGACGGACATCACCGGCGTCACGCTGCCGGTCACGAAGCACAACTATCTCGTGACCCGACCGGAAGAGATCGTGCCGGCGCTGCGCGAGGCGTTCTACATCGCCCGCTCGGGCCGGCCGGGGCCGGTTGTCGTGGACATCACCAAGGACGCGCAGCAACAGAGCGCGGTCTTCGAGTGGAACGACGAACCCGTGCGCCTGCCGGGCTACCGCCCCGAGCACACGCCCCTGCCGGGGGATCTCGAACGCGCGCTCCAGATGATCCACGAGTCGAAGCGTCCCCTCATCTTCGCCGGCCACGGCATCGTGGAGGGCAACGCCACGGCGCTGCTGCTGGAGCTGGTGCAGAAGAGCAACATCCCCGTGGCGCAGACGCTGCTCGGCCTGGGCGGCATCCCGGCCACGCACCCGCGCAGCCTGGGCATGATGGGCATGCACGGCGAATCCTGGGTCAACACGGCCATCCAGGAGGCGGATCTGATCATCGCGCTCGGCATGCGCTTCGACGACCGCGTCACCGGCAACGTCAAGACGTACGCGCCGCACGCGAAGAAAATCCACGTCGAGCTCGACCCGGCGGAGATCAACAAGAACGTAAAAGTTGATCTGCCGTTGGTCGGCGACGTGCGGCACATCCTCTCTGCCATCCTGCCGCGCGTCGAGCACCGCGATCGGCCCGAGTGGCTGGCGCGCATCGAGGACCTCAAGGGAGACTCGGCGGTGCGCGACATCCGCGATCTGCCCGACACCGGCCGGCTGTATGCGGCGCACGTGATCCACGACCTGTGGAAGCTGACCGACGGCAAGGCGCTGATCGTGACGGACGTGGGCCAGCACCAGATGTGGGAGGCGCAGTACTACAGGCACGACCATCCGCGCCGGCTGCTCACCTCGGGTGGCCTCGGCACGATGGGCTTCGCGCTGCCGGCCTCACTGGATGCGCGCTTCGCGTGCCCTGACGACGAGATCTGGGTCATCGCGGGCGACGGCGGCTTCCAGATGACGGCGTGCGAGCTGGCGACCTCGGCCCAGGAGAACATCAAGGTCAACGTCGCCATCATCAACAACGGCTACCTCGGCATGGTGCGCCAGTGGCAGCAGTTCTTCTACGGCGGCCGCTACGTCGCCACGCCGATCAAGAGCCCGGATTTCGTCAAGCTCGCCGAAGCGCATGGCCTCTCGGGCAGGCGCGTGACCCAGCGCAGCGAGATCGCCGACGCCGTCGCCGAAGCGCGCAATGCGACGGGCACGTTCGTCATCGAGTTCCGCGTCGAGCAGGAGGACAGCGTCTACCCGATGGTGCCCGCGGGCGCCGCCCTGCACGACATGATCCGCCGCCCCATGCCCGGCGAAGGCGACGCCTCCCAGGCCCGGGGAAAGCACAACCCGATCTTCGAAACCGGCAAGGACAAGTGACATGACAGCGACCAGCCTGCACACCATCGTCAGCTACGTCGAGGATCGCCCCGGCGTGCTCAACCGCGTCGCGTCGCTGTTCCGCCGGCGTGCCTACAACATCGTGTCGCTCAACGTCGGGCGCACGCACGAGCCGGGCGTCTCGCGCATGACGATCGTCGTGGACGCCGACGACGACACCGCGCGCCGCATCGAGGCGAATCTCTACAAGCTGGTAAATGTGCTGCGCGTAGACGACATCACGCACAAGCCGAACGTCGCGCGCGACCTGGCGCTGATCAAGGTGCAGTTCGGGCCGGAACAGCGCACCGAGGTGTTGCAGCTGTGCGAGGTGTTCCGCGCCCGCGTGGTCGACGTGAGCCGCGACTCGCTGATCGCCGAGATCACTGGCACACAGGACAAAATCGACGAGCTGGTCAACGTGCTCCGCCCGTTCGGAATCACCGAAATGGTGCAGACGGGTGTGGTCGCCATGACCCGCGGTACCGAGAGCGCGCCCGGCTCGGCGCGTCGCAACATCCAGGCAGCCTGACAACCGCTTCTAACAAGGAAAAGGATAGACCATGGCAAAGATCCGCTACGACGCCGACGCCGACCTCGGCCTCATCAAGGCGAAAAAGGTCGCTATCATCGGCTACGGCTCGCAGGGCCACGCGCACGCATTGAACCTGAAGGACAGCGGCGTCGATGTGTGCGTCGGCCTGCACGAAGGCAGCAAGAGCAGGAAGAAGGCCGAAGCCGCGGGGCTCGCGGTCAAGAGCGTCGCAGACGCCGCGGCCTGGGGCGACGTGATCATGATGCTGACGCCGGACACCTCGCAGCCCGCCATCTACGAGGAGCACATCGCACCGCACCTCGGCGAGGGCAAGACGCTGATGTTTGCGCATGGCTTCAACATCCGCTTCGGGACGATCAAGCCACCCGCCGGCGTCGACGTGAGCATGATCGCGCCGAAGAGCCCTGGGCATCGCGTGCGCGAGACGTTCGCGGAAGGCGGCGGTGTGCCGGCGCTGCTCGCCGTCGAGCAGGACGCGAGCGGGCAAGCGGATGCGCTTGCCCTCGCCTACGCCAAGGGCATCGGCTCGACGCGAGCAGGCGTCCTGACCACGACCTTCTCCGAGGAAACCGAAACGGACCTGTTCGGCGAGCAGGCGGTCTTGTGCGGCGGAATGGCGGAGCTCGTCAAGGCCAGCTTCAAGACGCTCGTCGACGCCGGCTACCAGCCCGAGGTCGCCTACTTCGAGTGCCTGCACGAGCTCAAGCTGATCGTGGATCTGATGTACCGCGGCGGCCTGAACTACATGCGCTACTCGGTCAGCAATACGGCCGAATACGGCGACTATGTCTCCGGCCCGCGCGTCATCAATGACCAGACACGCGCGGAGATGAAGAAGATCCTGGCGGAGATCCAGGACGGGAGCTTCGCGAAGAAGTGGATCGACGAGAACAAGGCCGGACGCCCGGCGTTCGAGAAGCGCCGCGCGGCCGAGCGGGAGCAGCAGATCGAGCGGGTAGGCGCCGAGCTCCGCAAGATGATGCCCTTCGTCGATCCCGTCACCATCAAGCCGGGGGACTGAGCAGATGAGCCAAGGCAAGACCGCGCCGCATCCGTCGGCGAACTACGTCCGCTTCTTCGACACCACGCTGCGTGACGGCGAGCAGTCGCCCGGCGCGACGCTCACGTCGGCGGAGAAGCTCGAGGTGGCCCGGGCGCTTTCGCGCCTGGGCGTGGACGTCATCGAGGCCGGCTTTCCCGCGGCGTCTCCGGATGATCTGGAGGCGGTGCAGAGCATCGCGAAATGCGTCGGCCTCGACACCGTGGCAGGCCGCCCTTCAAGCGGTCCGCCGATCATCTGCGGACTGGCGCGGGCCGGAAAGGACGACATCGACGCGGCGTGGAAGGGCATCCGTGAGGCGCGCTTCCCGCGCATCCACACCTTCCTCGCGACCTCGCCCATCCATCGTGAGCACAAGCTCCGCATGAGCAAGGCCGAGGTGGTCGAGCGGGTCCGCGAGATGGTCGGCTACGCGCGGAGCCTGTGCGAGGACGTCGAGTTCAGCCCGGAGGACGCCGGACGCACCGAACCGGAGTTTCTTTACGAGGTGCTAGACGCGGCGATCCAGGCCGGCGCCACCACGCTCAACATCCCGGACACCGTCGGCTACACGATGCCGGAAGAGTTCGGCGCGCTTGTCGCGGGCATCAAGCAGCACGTGCCGGGCATCGACGATGTCATCGTCAGCGTGCACTGCCACGACGATCTCGGGCTCGCCGTCGCCAACACGCTCGCCGGCATCCGGAACGGAGCACGCCAGGCCGAGGTCACCATCAACGGCATCGGGGAGCGCGCGGGCAACACCTCGCTCGAAGAGGTCGTGATGGCCCTGCATACGCGGCGGCCGCTCTTCAACCTGGAGACCGGCATCGACACCACGCAGCTCTGCCGTACTTCGCGCCTGGTGAGCACCAGCACCGGCATCGTGGTGCAGCCGAACAAGGCCATCGTCGGCGCCAATGCCTTCGCGCACGAGGCCGGTATCCACCAGGACGGCATGCTCAAGCACGAGACAACGTACGAGATCATGCGGCCCGAGACGGTTGGTGCGCAGCAGACGAAGCTCGTGCTTGGAAAGCACTCGGGCAAGCACGCCTTTGCCGTCCGGCTGCGCGAGCTCGGCAATCCGTTGGACGGCGAGCCGCTTATAGAGGCGTTCAACCGCTTCAAGACGCTCGCCGACAAGAAGAAGATGATCACGGACGCGGATCTGGTCGCGATTGCCGCGACCGAGCTCGGGCGCGGTCCGGAGCTCTTCACGCTGGAAGGCCTGCAGGTGAGCTGCGGCACGTCGGGCATGCCGACCGCCACGGTGCGTCTCAAGGGACCGGACGGGGAGCTCCGCACGGCTGCCTAGGTCGGCGTGGGACCGCTCGACGCGGTGTTCATGGCCATCGACCAGCTGGTGGAAACGCCCAGCCAGCTTGTCGAGTATTCGGTCCACGCGATATCCGTGGGAATCGACGCGCTGGGCGAGACCAGCGTGCGGCTGCGGGCCCGCGACGGCGACGGCCGGCTCAACCCGCAGCGCGGCACCGAACCGAACCCGATCTTCCACGGCCACGGCGCCGACACCGACATCATCGTTGCGAGCACCAAGGCCTACCTGGCCGCGCTGAACCGCCTGGTCGCACTCGAGCAGGCCCACACGCCACACGTCACGGCGTCCGCAAGCGCCGCGCCCGCCGAGTAGGAGCACATGCCGAAGACACTATTCGAGAAGGTCTGGGACGATCACGCGGTCGTCGCGGCAGAGAACAGGCCCACGGTCCTGTACATCGATCTGCATCTGGTGCACGAGGTGACCTCGCCGATGGCCTTTGCGGGCCTGGATTCGCGCGGGCTCTGCGTCCGCCGCCCGGACCGCACGCTAGCCACGATGGATCACTCGATCCCGACGTTGCCGAAGAAGCTCGCCAGCATCGACGCGCAGGGCAAGGCCCAGCTCGCACGCCTGGAGGAGAACTGCGACAAGCATGGCATTCGTCTCTACCGGATGGGCAGCGAGCACAACGGCATCGTCCACGTCATCGGTCCGGAGCTCGGGCTCACACAGCCCGGCATGACCATCGTGTGCGGCGACAGCCACACCTCGACGCACGGTGCCTTCGGCGCGCTGGCCGTCGGCATCGGCACCAGCGAGGTGGAGCACGTGCTCGCCTCGCAGTGCCTGCTCCAGTACAGGCCGAAGGCGCTCGAGGTGCGCGTGGAAGGAGAGCTTCCCGGGGGCGTGACAGCGAAGGACGTGATCCTCGCGCTGATCGCGAAGATCGGCATCGCGGGCGGCACCGGCCACGTCATCGAATACACCGGCAGCGCCATCCGTGGGCTCGACATGGAAGCCCGCATGACCATCTGCAACATGAGCATCGAAGCCGGCGCCCGCGCCGGCATGATCGCTCCCGACGACCGCACCTTCGAGTACCTGGCCGGCCGCGAGATGGCGCCGGAAGGGGCGGCCTGGGATCGCGCCCTGGAACGCTGGCGCGCCCTGCCCAGCGACGAGGGCGCAAGCTTCGATCGCAGCGTGACACTGGACGCTGCCGCTCTCGAACCGATGATCACCTACGGCACCAACCCCGGCATGGGCGTCGCCATCACGGCCCCGCTGCCCTCTCCGGGCGATTTCCCGGCTGGCGCCGCGCGCAATGCGTTCGAGAAGGCGCTCGGCTACATGGCGCTGGAACCGGGCCGTACGCTGCTCGGCCTCAAGATCGACGTGGTGTTCGTCGGCTCCTGCACCAACGGTCGCCTGGGCGATCTGCGTCAGGCCGCGTCGGTGCTCAGGGGACGCAAGGTCGCGCCGGGCGTGCGCGCGCTGATCGTGCCCGGCTCGCAGGACGTGAAGCGCCAAGCGGAGGCCGAGGGGCTCGACCGCGTGTTCAAGGACGCCGGAGCCGAGTGGCGCTAGGCCGGCTGCTCCATGTGCATCGCGATGAACGGCGACCAGCTCGCCCCCGGGCAGTACTCGGTCAGCACCAGCAACCGCAACTTCGAAGGACGCCAGGGCCAAGGCGGGCGCACCTTCCTCGCCTCGCCGCTCACGGCTGCCGCCGCGGCGGTGACCGGCCGGGTCGCCGACGTCCGCACACTCGAAGGAGCCGCTCGATGAACCGTTTCCCCAGCATCCGCTCGCGAGTCGTGCCCCTGCCGATCAACGACATCGACACCGACCAGATCATCCCCGCGCGCTTCTTGAAAGTCATCGACAAGCAGGGACTCGGCGAGCAGCTCTTTTCCTACTGGCGCTACGATTCCAAAGGCGGCCCGCGACCGGAGTTCGCGTTGAACCGTCCCGAGGTCGAGGGCGCCGAGGTGCTCCTGGCCGGGGACAACTTCGGTTGCGGCTCGTCGCGGGAGCACGCGCCCTGGGCGCTGCTTGGCTGGGGGATCCGGGCTGTGATCGCGACGTCGTTCGCGGACATTTTCAAGGAGAACGCGCTGAAAAACGGCCTCCTGCCCGTAGCGCTCGACGCGGCGACGCACGCGCGGCTGCTTTCGTTGTTGGAAGCGGACGTCGCGACCGAGGTCGCCGTGGATCTGGAAAGCACCACGCTCACGTTGCCCGACGGCAGTACGGCAGAGTTTCCCGTCGACCCGTTCGCGCGGCACTGCCTGCTCCAGGGCCTCGACCAGCTCGGCTACATCCTTTCCTTCGAGGACCGCATCGAAGCCTTCGAGAAGGCGCGGGAGAGCTAGATGAATCGTTCCGTCGTCATCTACGACACGACGCTGCGCGATGGCACGCAGCGCGAGGGGATCTCGCTCACGGTCAGCGACAAGCTGCGCATTTCGGAGCGGCTGGACGAGCTCGGGGTTGGGTTCATCGAAGGCGGCTGGCCCGGCTCGAACCCGAAGGATGCCGAGTTCTTCGTCCGCGCACGCGAGCAGCAGTGGAAGAACGCGACGCTCACGGCCTTTGGCTCGACGCGCCGCGCGGGCATTGCCGCCGCCGACGATCCGAACATGCGCGCGCTCGTCGAATCGGGCACTTCGGTCTGCACGCTGTTCGGAAAGAGCTCGCCGCTCCAGGTCACCGAAGTGCTGCGCACCAGGCTCGACGAGAACCTGCGCATGATCGAGGACAGCGTGGCGTACCTCACGTCGCAGGGGCGGCGTGTCGTGTACGACGCCGAGCACTTCTTCGACGGCTACGAGGCGGATGCCGCCTACGCCGTCGAGACGCTGCTTGCCGCTGGGCGCGGCGGCGCCGAGGTGCTGGTGCTGTGCGACACCAACGGCGGCGGTCTACCCTGGCGCGTCGAAGAGGTGGTCCGCGACGTGCTCGCACGGGTAGAGCACCCGCTGGGTATCCACGCACACAACGACACCGGCTGCGCAGTGGCCAACAGCCTGGCGGCCGTGCGCGGGGGAGCCCGTCATGTACAGGGAACGATCAACGGCATCGGCGAGCGCTGCGGCAACGCCAACCTGTGCGCCATCGTGCCCGATCTCGAGCTCAAGCTCGGCATGCAGTGCGTGCCCGAGGGCCGCCTCGCCGAGCTCGGTGAGCTCAGCCGCTTCGTCACCGAGGTCGCGAACCTCACTCCCGACGAGCACATGCCCTACGTCGGACGCAGCGCGTTCGCGCACAAGGGCGGCGTGCACGTGGCGGCGATGCGCCGCCATCCCGACGCCTACCAGCACATCGACCCCGTGCTCGTGGGCAACAACATGCGCGTGGTCGTCAGCGAGCTGTCGGGCCGCGGCAACGTGCTCAGCAAGGCCGAGGAGCTCGGCGTCAGCGTGAGCGCCGGCGACGAGGTCGAAGCGCTCGCCGCCATCAAGCAGAGCGAGGCGCGTGGATTCTCGTATGAAGCCGCCGAGGCTTCCGTGGCGCTCTTGCTCAAGCGCCGCGCGCCCGACTACCGCCCGCTGTTCAACGTGCTCGACTACAACGTGATGGTGGGACGGCGGCGCGGCAGCGACAACTACGCCGAGGCCGTGGTCAAGGTCGAGGTGGGCGACCAGGTGATGCTGATGGCGGCCGAGGGCAACGGCCCGGTCAGCGCGCTCGACGCGGCATTGCGCAAGGCGCTCGCCCCGTTCTATCCGGCCGTGCAGAGGATCCACCTGGCGGACTACAAGGTGCGCATCCTCGACGGCTCGTTCGGCACCTCGTCGACCACGCGTGTGCTGATCGACAGCCGCGACGACCACAGCTCGTGGAGCACCGTCGGCGCGTCGGCCAACATCATCGAAGCGTCGTTCCTGGCGCTGGTCGACAGCATCGAGCACGGCCTGGCGGAAAGCGGGGCACGCGCACCCGACGTCGCGCCAGGCTCCAGCACAAGCCCGCGGCACGACGCCGCGCGGGAGGCGGCCAGAGCATGAAACCGAAAATCACCGAGCTCCCGGGCGACGGCGTCGGTCCCGAGGTTATCGCCGAGGCGCGCCAGGTGCTCGAAGCGATCGCGGCGCGCTTCAAGCATGACTTCGAGTTCGAGTCGCACCTGATCGGCGGTATCGCCATCGACGAGACCGGCGAGCCGCTGCCCGCT
>Ga0114931_10000803_pt1 | contig 39194 bp, 36 predicted proteins | sample 2SBtaG_FD_89579 | JGI IMG/M metagenome (GOLD analysis project Ga0114931, IMG submission 89579) | Deep subsurface microbial communities from Kolumbo volcano to uncover new lineages of life (NeLLi) - 2SBTROV14_V59a metaG | ecosystem: Environmental > Aquatic > Marine > Volcanic | place: Kolumbo... | reverse complement strand
GGGGCTAGCGACGACCCCGGGGCCGTGGATCCGCTGCTGAAGGCGCTGGAAGATCCTGCGCGCTCGACGCGAGAAGCAGCCATGGAAGCCATCGTGCGGCTGGCCGCGCGCAGCGATTTTGCGGCCCCAGTGCCCATCGTCGAGCGGCTGCGCGCGCGATCAGCCGACGACGGTGTGCTGGCGGAGGATGGCGGGGAGCGGCTGCGTGAAGCAGACCTGCCGCGGCGGATGCTGATCGTCCAGTTCTTCGGCCTGCTGCACAATCCCCAGACTGTCCTCCCCATGCTCGAGGCTGGACGCGACGAGGCGCTCACGGAGATTGCGCTGTCGGCGCTGGAATCCTTTGGGGAGGTAGCCGACCAGCAGGTGGCCGCAGGGTGGGGCCGCATCGCGCCCGCGACGCGCACGCTGGCGTGCGCGCTCCTGGCCAGGACCCGCGGCAACGCCGGTGGGAGCTGCTCCGCAAGCTCCTCGAGGACGCGGATCCTGAGCTGCGGGCTGCCGCTGCGGCTGCCCTTGGTACGCGTGGCTGCAGCGCCATGCTCCCCGAGCTTGTGGCAGGCTTGCTTGAGGCCTGCGAGGATGGGCCGGAAGCCATCGACGCGCAGGAGTCGTTCTGTGAGGCCATCGTGGCGATCGCCGCGGCTGGCGATGCCGCCGGCGGCAGGCGCGCCGTCTCGCTGCTCGATGCGAAGCTGGAGGCCGCAGGCGAGGACTTCCGCCTGGCGGCGGCTCGGATCCTCGGGCGGGTGGGCTCGCGGGAGGACGTTTCACGCCTGGAGCTCATGCTCTCCGATCCCAGTCCCCAGGTGCGCCGGGCCTCGGTGGAAGCGTTGGCACGGGTGGCTCCCGACACCTGTGAGCCCCTGCGCCTGGGCCTGGCCGACGAGGCCGCCCAGGTGCGCATTGGCGCAGTGGCTGCACTGGCCGCTTCGGGAGATCCCTCGGTGGTCCGCGACCTCCGTCGTGTCCTGGCAGATCCCCAGGAACGCGTGCGGGCAGCGGTGGTGCGGGCACTGGGGAGCTGGTTGACACACCACGGTGCGCGCCACCCCCAGTACCGGGCACCTGCCTTGGAGGCGCTCTGCTCGGTGTTGCCGGAGGGTGGCGCCGTTGCGATGGCGGCGGTCGAAACACTCCAGGCGTTGGGTGGGCCCGATGCGGTGGAACGTGTCCGGGGCCTGCTCACGGCGCGGGATCCCGAGCTGGTCCAGAACGCCGTGGCATGCATTGGGCAGCACGCAGCGGCGGAAGAGCTCCAGGATCTCATACCGCTCATCAGCCACGATCACTGGATGGTCCGCGCCCAGGCGGTCGAGGTGATGTCGGCGCGAAACGTTGCACGCGCGGTCCCGGCGCTGCTGCGCCGGCTCGAGGTGGAACAGGACAACTTCGTGCGTGACGCCCTGATGGGTGCTCTGGCGCGATTGGAGCAATAGGGCGGGAATGGCTTTCGAGCTTCAAGAAGAGGAACTCGTCCTGACGGACACGCAGTTCCGCATGTTTCAGCAGATGTTTCGCGACTGCTGCGGCCTCTATTTTGGGGACGACTCACGCTTCCTGCTGGAAAAGCGTGTCGCGCGTCGGGTGCGCGAGCTCGATCTGGGATCCTTCTCTGCCTACCACTACCTGCTGCGCAAGGATACGAGTGGCGACCAGGAGCTGGCGACGATCATCGACCAGCTGACGACGAACGAGACATATTTCTTCCGGGAGCGCGGTCAGCTGCGCGCCCTTGTCGAGGAGATCCTGCCCGAAGTACGGCACCGCAGACGCTCCACTCCGGTGAGTATCTGGTCGGCCGGCTGCTCCAGTGGCGAGGAGCCGTATTCCATCGTGATGATGGCGCAGGAGGCAGGCTTCGAGCCGGGTCGCGACTTTCGGGTCTACGCGTCGGATATCTCGGGCCGCATGCTGCAGAAAGCGAGAGGCGGCGTCTACCGCCCGGCGTCATTCCGAGAGACCCAGCCCCTGGTGCAGAAGCGTTACTTCAGCGAGCGCGAAGGACAGTGGAAGATCTCCGACGAGATCAAGCGGCACGTCGTCTTCACACGCGTGAACCTCTTGGAACGCTCCCGCATCTCGTTGCTTGGAACCATGGACGTGATCCTATGCCGCAACGTGATCATCTACTTTGACCTGGAGACGAAAAAGGAGGTGATCGGGACGTTCGCGGAGAAGCTGCATTCGGGTGGCTACCTGCTGCTCGGTCACTCCGAATCTCTGATCAACGTCTCTTCCGCCTTTCAGCTCCGCCATCTCAAGAATGATCTGGTCTACCGAAAGCCGCTGCCTGGTGAGGAGGTTCCGGATGTCTGGGACTCTGCGGCCCGGGCTGCCATTGCCAGAGTTGAAGAGGAAGAGGGAGCGCTCTGATGGCACGCGAACGAATCCGCGTCCTGGTGATCGACGATTCCGCCTTCTCGCGGCGCACGATCACCCGCATGCTCGAGAGCTCGCCCCTCATCGAAGTCGTAGACTCCGCCCGAGACGGTGAGGAGGCGCTGCGCAAGGCGCTCGAGATCGACGTAGACCTCATCACGTTGGATCTGGAGATGCCGCGCATGGATGGCTTTACCTTCCTGCGCATCATCATGGCTCGCCGGCCGACCCCCGTGCTCGTGATCAGCGGGCGCGCGGGAGACCAGGACGTCTTCAAGGCTCTCGACCTGGGTGCGGTGGACTTCGTCGCGAAGCCCACCCTGCGCGCCGCTCCGGAGCTGGCGACGATCGAGCAGGAGCTGATTCGCAAGGTCCATGCGATCCGCCAACTGCGCATCGAAAAAGTCCGGGAACGCATTGGCCATGCCCCCGCGATGACGCGGAGGGCCCTCCAGCACCGCCGTGCCCACAAGGTTGTTGCCATTGGCTCCTCCACGGGAGGACCCGCCGCGCTCATGCAGCTCTTCGGGGCATTCCTGGAGGCTCCCGACTGTGCCTTCATCGTCTCTCAGCACATGCCGGAGGGATTTACGCACGGCTTCGCGGAGCGCCTGGATCGCATGACCAACCTCACGGCCCGGGAGGCGCAGCCCGGTTGGGTCCCCGAGCCCGGCGTGGTACTCGTCGCACCGGGGGGCACGCACCTGGAATTCGGGTCCGAGCGCGGGCGCATCGTCACGCGCATTTCCCCGCGCAGCGAGGGCGACAAGTACGCGCCGTCCGTGGATCGGATGTTCATCTCTGCGGCGAAGCACTTCGGATCTGATCTGCTCGCCGTGGTCCTCACGGGGATGGGCGACGATGGTCGAGAGGGCGCGCTGGCTGTGAAGCGCGGCGGAGGAAACGTGATCGTGGAGTCAGAGGAAACGGCCGTGATCTTTGGAATGCCGCAGCAGGCCATTCGCGCTGGTGCGGTGGACGCCGTGATGCCACTTCAGGAAATCGCACCCGCGATCCTGAACGGCTTCGCGGATTCGGAATCGAGATAGAGGGTTCACCATGAGTGACGCCGACGGGAAAGCCCTGTTCGATCGCAAGGATGAGGTCCTGAGTCTGTTCCGTCGCGGGGCGGAATTCATGAAGGAAGTCGTCGCGGAAAACGAACGCCTGCGCAATGGCCTGAATCAGGTGAGGACTCGCCAGAACGAGGCCGCACAGGTGGACACTGAGTGGGAGAAGCTGCGCGTCGAGCTTCTCGAGCGCATCCACGGGTTGGAAACGGAGAAACAGGACGTGCTGGAACGCCTGCGCGCGGTGGAGGAGGAGAATCGACAGTTCGCCAATCGCTACGTCGAGGTCGAAGAGGAAAACAACAATCTCGCCAATCTCTACGTGGCAAGCTACCAGCTGCATTCAACCCTCGACCTGTCGGAAGTCCTGAAAATCATCATCGAGATCGTGATCAACCTCGTGGGTGCCGAGGTCTTCGCGGTCTATGTGCTGGACGAGAGCAGCCGCTCGCTGGAGCCCGTGGCCTGCGAGGGCGAGGAGCTCTCGGCATTCCCGCATGTCTCGCTGGGATCCGGGATCGTGGGCCACTCCGTCGAGAGCGGCGAGACGGCCTGCGCGGAGGTCACGCATTCTGGTGATCTCGCCAAGCCCATCGTCTGTATCCCGCTGCGCGTCGAGGACCGCCCGATCGGCGCGATCGCGATCACGAGCCTGCTGGCGCAGAAAGAGGGCTTCACCCCCCTGGATCACGAGCTCTTTACGCTGCTGGCCGGGCACGCTGCCACGGCGATCTTCGCCGCACAGCTCCACTCCCAGTCCGAGCGCAAGCTCAATACGATCCAGGGCTTCATCGATCTCTTGACGAAGTAGCCTGTCGAGGAGTTCGGAATGGACCGATATCGGATTCTCATCGTCGAAGACAGCCCCACCATGCGCCAGCTTCTGGTATTTGCCCTGAAGCGGCTGAAGGGGGCGGACATCGTAGAAGCCCAGGACGGCATGGACGGCCTGCGCAAGGTGACGAGCGATCATTTCGACCTCGCCTTGGTCGACATCAACATGCCCGTGATGGATGGCCTCAAACTGATCAGCTTGATTCGCGACGAGGACAACCTCTGCGAGATGCCGATCGTGGTGATTACCACGGAGGGGGCCAAGGAGGACCGCGAGCGGGCGCTGGCCCTAGGCGCCAACGAGTACCTGACGAAGCCCATCCAGGCGAACAAGGTGCTGTCGGTAGCCAAGGGGCTGCTGAAGATCGGCTAGTCGGCACCGGGAGAGGGGTACCTGTGCTATCCCCGCGCCGTGTGGTGGAAGGTCTGCCAGCTCGAGAAGACAGCGCGGCTCCTGCTCCTGGTGGGCATCCTGGTGGCTTCGGGCTGCGGCTACCAGCTGGTTGGGCGGGGCAGTGTGGTCGGGGCAGCTCGAAGCGTGGCTCTCGAGGGCTTCAGCAACGAGACCAAGGAGCCCGGCATCGAGGGAATCGTCTCCGATGCGCTCTACCGCGAGTTTGCCCGTCGCGGCGATCTGCGCCTGGTAAGCGATCCCAGCCGGGCAGACCTCGTGGTGTCAGGCGCCGTGGCCCGCGCCTTCGTCAGTGCTCGCAGCTTCTCGAGCGTGCAGCTCACTGTGGAATACCAGGCCTGGCTGAGGCTCTCCGTCACGGTCCAGCCGCGGGAGGGCAAGCCGCTGAGGCTGGACCCCCGCTCCCTCGCGGAGTCCGACCGCTTCCTGGCCAGCGCCGATGTCGAGGTGGGCCGCAAGAACCGCGAGGAGGCGTTCCGCCGCCTGGCCGGAATCCTGGCCGCGCGGGTGCACGATGCGCTCTATGTGGAGGGGACACCGTGACTCCCCGCGCGCTCTCGGCCGAGCTGCACTCCGGGCGTATTCGTCCGGCCTATCTGCTCGCCGGGGACGAGGCCCTGCTGCGCGACGAAGCCCTGCTGGCGATTCGCCAGGCCGTCCTCGGGGATGGCCCCGCCGACTTCGACCTCGAGCGGCTCGAGGGGGAGAAGCTCCGCTTCGGCGAGCTCCTGGACGCGGTCCGCAGCCTGCCGATCATGGCGCCCCGGCGCCTCGTCGTGCTCCGAGAGCCCGAGGGCCGGAGGCGGGGCGGGGGAGGCGAGCTCATAGAAAGGCTGGCGGAAGTCGTCTCCCTGCTGTGCGAGGAGGACACGACGGTGTTGGCGGTCCTGGCGGATAAGGTCGACAAGCGTTCCCGATGGGTGAAGGCCTTCCGGGAGCCGGCGCTCCTCGTGGACTGTGGGGCGCCCCGGGGGCCAAAGGCGTTGACAGGTTTCGTGCGCGAGGAGGCAGAACGCCTGGGGGTCGCTCTCGGGCCCGGAGCTGCGGAGGACCTGGCCGAGGCTGTGGGCCCCCAACTGCTGCTGCTGCGCCAAGAGCTGGAGAAAGCCTCGTTGCTGGCGGGACCCGGCGGGAAGCTCACGCGGGACATCGTGGCGCAGAGCTGCACGCAGCTCGCCAGCGCACCCATCTGGGACCTCACGGACGCAATCGGCGAAGGGCGCAGCGCCGATGCCGTCGGGGTCCTGGAGCATCTGCTCGTCGCCGGTTCAGCGCCCCAGGCGTTGCTCGGATCCCTGGCGAACCATTTCCGCAAGCTTGCGCGGGCGTGCCATGGCGGGGAGCTTTCGGGGCACCCCTTTGCAGTGCGAAAGCTGACGCGGCAGGCAGCGCGTTACTCTCAGGCGCGCATTCTCAGCTGCCTGCAGGCGATCCACGAGGTGGATGAGATCCTCAAGGGAGCCGGAAATGTGGCTCCCCGGATCGCCCTGGAGCGCCTGGTCCTCGGGCTCTCCGCCTAGCGCGGGCCGCCTGCCGGGCGGCCTGGCTAGACCTTGGAAACCGCCTTGGAGAGCCGCGATACGCTGCGGCTCGCGGTCTGCTTCTTCAGCACACCCTTGGAGGCGGCCCTTCGCAGCAGCCCCTCCGCGGCGCGAAGCCGGCTACGGGCCTCGTCGCCATCACCGGCAGCGATGGCGGTGCGAACCGCCTTCACGGCTCCCCGCACGCGACTGCGTACGGCGCCGTTGCGCTCGCGGCGCTTCAGGGATTGTCGCACCCGCTTCTCGGCAGATCTGTGGTTTGCCACCGGTGGTCCTCTGGGTTCCTCGGAGCGGCGGAACATAGACGATGCCGCCCTGTCTCTCCAGCGCTCATGGGGTTCAGGCGGAAGAAGGGCGAGCCGATAGAAACGGGGGTCCAAGCCAAGGGGAGCGGGTGGAGACGCACACAAACGGGGTTGCAGGGCTGGCCCTGGCCACGCTGCTGTGGCTATTGGCCCAGGCGGGAGGTGCCGCCGCCGAAGGCGTCCAGGCGGGCTCTGCGGCGACGGGAGGAGGTTCGTCCGCGCTTGCCCCCGTGGGGGCTCTGGCGGCTTCGATTCTCGGCGCGCCGGACCTCGTTGCGGATCCGATCCTGCGCGCCTGGTCCCAGCCGTCCCGAAGCCTGGAAGCGCGGGTTGGCCGGGTGCAACACGCCGGGCTGCTGCTCGGGATGCGTTCCCTGAATGGCCCTGCTCGGGCTCTGCTGTTGGATGCCAGCCTGGGGAGCGAAGCGGAGCGGGCCGCCGCCGCCGTGCGCCTCGCCCCGGAGCTGCCCGCGGCGCGGGCAGCCCTCGCCATGGCAGACTTCCACGAGAAGCGTTGGGGGCCCGCCCTGGACGAGCTGCTCGCCGCGCTGCGCGCGATTCCCTCCAGTCTGGATGCCCGTCTCTGGCTCCGAGCAGCGGGCCTGGAGGCCCTGTTCCTGACGGTCCTCGGCTCCGGGTTGCTCTTCCTGTTCGTGGTCATGGCGACAGCTCTCCCCAGCCTCACCCGGCGCCTGTCCGGCCTGCACGAGGCTCTTCCGGCCGCCTCCCGGCTTGCGTTGGTGGCCGCACTGCTGCTGGTGCCGGCTGCACTCGGGGAAGGTGTGCTGGGAACCGCCTTGGCGTTGGCAGCGGTGGGGCTCGTCCAGGGGGACTGGGTGGCGAGGGTCTGTGTGGTCGTGGCGCTGGCCACGGTTCTGGTTGCCGTGTATCCGCTGCAGGAGCGCGCGGCGGAGGCTCGCGTAGCGCTTGTAGCGGACCCGGTGGCGCTGGCGGCCTACGATACCGAGCACGGCCTTCCCGATGCCAGCGCGCGGGCCCGGATCCAGCGCGCCGCCAACGGTGATGGGCTGGCGGGTCGCGCCCAGGCCCTGCGCGAGAAACGCGAAGGCCACCTGGTGGCCGCTGAAGCGCGCTTTCGCCGTCTCCTCGAGCAGCCCGGGACGCCGGACCTCTGGAACAATGCGGCCGGCGTGTTCATGGCCCGCGGTGCGTATGCGGAGGCGATTCCGCTCTACGAGGCTGCGGCACAGACCGAGGCGACTCCCGCAATCCTCTTCAACCTCTCCCAGGCCTATGGGCGCGCCATCCGCCTCGACGATCAGGACCGGATGCTGGCAAAGGCCCAGGCCCTCGACGCTTCGGCGCTGACGGAGCTGGCGGAGCAAGTGGGACACAGCTCGCCGGGCCTCGTCGTGGATGTCCCGATGCCCGCTCCTGTCGTGGCGGACCGGCTGGAGGACCCCGGCGCAGCCCATGCCCTGGCCGCTTCGCAGCGCAGGTTCGTCGCTCCTGGACTCTCGGGTCGCTCGGCGCTCTGCAGCGGGCTTGCCGCCGCCCTGGCCGTGGCTCTGGGACTGGTGCTCCGCGCCTTGCTGCCGGGGAGCGGAGAAGAAGACGACCTGTATGCCGGAATCGCGCGCCTGCTCCAGGGGGGCGCCGCGGATTCCAGCGAGCGCATGCGCCGCCTCGCAGTACTCCGCGCGCGGCAAGCCCGCCGCGAGCGGGTCCGACGGGGGATCGCCTTCGTCGTGCCCGGTGCGGCCGGGGTCTCCGGCGGCCATCCTGTTCTGGGCATGCTCGCTGCCAGCTGCTTTGCGGCGGGCGTGGCCGCGTGGAGCGTGCGGGGGGGCATCGCACTGGATCCCCTGGTACTGGGCGCCCTGACCCCCATGTTGCTGCCCGCGGCCCTGCTGGTCACGGGGCTGCTCTACGCGCTCGTGACGGCTGTGGCACTGCTGCTGACGCGGGAGTCTGCCTGATGGCCGTGGCGCTGCGCGGAAACCTGCGGGACTTCGGTATGGGCGAGGTCTTCCAGCTCATCGGTCAGCAGCGGAAGACTGGAGTGCTGGAAGTGGCCGAAGGAGAGGCCCGGATCCGCATCGCCTTCGATCAGGGCTCGGTGGTGAGCGGTGAGAAGGCCGGTCCCTACGCCTATGCGGCGGTGGGAGACATGCTGGTGCGCACGGGCCTGGTCACGGCACGGCGCCTGGCGGAGTTGGAGAGCGAATGCCAGCAGAGCGGCGAGGCCCTGCCGACCCAGCTCGTGGCTTGTGGGGACCTGGAGGCGCAGCAGGTCGAGGAGATGATCGATCTCGTCACCCGAGACGCCATCTTTACCCTGCTGCGCTGGACGGACGGCTCGTTCCACTTCTCGTCGGGTGCCGTCCCCCACGACCGACCCGAGGCGCAGCTGCTGCCGGCGGAGCAGATCCTGATGGACGGCCTGCGGATGGTGGACGAGTGGCAGACATTCGACCCCGCGGCGACCCGCGAGGAGAGTGTATTCCAGCGCTGCGGGCGCTTCGAGACGGTTCGGGAGACGTGGACCCACGCCTCGCCGGAGCAACTCTCGCGGGTGGAGCGGCTCTTCCTCACCATCGACGGTCGCTCCAGCGTGCGGCGGGTCGTCGACCTTTCGCGAATGGGAGAGTTCGAGGCCGTCCGCTGGCTCTCGGAGCTGCGCCGCGCCGGCGTCGTCGAACCCCTCGACCCGGCGCTGATCGCGCGTGCTCGCAGGCTGCATCCCCTGGCTCTCTCCACCGGCCCTTCACCCCTGGCGGTGGTCTTTGCGGTGGCTCCCTTCCTGCTTCTCGCCGCAGTGCTGCTCTCCCTCTTTGCCCGGCCCCCCGCGCTGGCGCCGGCCCGGCTGACACCCGATGCCGCCGTGGCGGCCCGCGCAGCCTTCGAGGGGCGACGTCTGCGCAACCAGGTGGAGGCGTGGCGCTTCGCGCGGGGAGTTTGGCCTGCGGACCTGGATGAGGCGCAGAGCCTCGGCCCAGGGCGGGATTCCTTGGCGACTTCGTCTGGCCGTCCGTACTATTACCTGAGCCGGGGCGATACCTTCCTGGTGCTCGTCCCGGAGCAGTGATTCCACCGCGCCCGCGCACCCGGCGGCCCTCGAGCGGAGGCCCCCCTGGCCGAACCCGACGTGAACAGCCGACAGACCCTGGTCTTCGACGACAACCAGATGGCGGCTGTGCTCTACGGGGATCGTGAGCGCACCCTGCGCATTCTCGAGCAGGATCTCGGCATCCAGGCCCACGCCCGAGGCAACCAGGTCCGCCTGGTCGGCGACGAGGCGCGGGTGCAGATCGGGCGCAAGGTGCTCGAAGAGCTCTACGGCCTGATCCGAGCGGGCCAGCCCGTGCAGCCGCGAGACGTGCGGGCCGCGGTCCAGGTGATGGCCCAGGAGCCGGGCGTCAACCTGCGTGACGTCTATGCGGACGTGCTCTCCGCGGTGGGAGGCCGCCACCGCATTGCGGCCAAGAATCTCTCCCAGCGCCGCTACATCGAGATGATGCAACAGCATGACGTCGTGTTCTCCGTGGGCCCTGCCGGTACCGGCAAGACCTACCTGGCCATGGCGATGGCCGTGGCTGCGTTGAACCGGCACGAGTTGAGTCGCGTCATCCTCACCAGGCCCGCGGTGGAGGCGGGGGAGAAGCTGGGCTTTCTTCCGGGAGACCTGGCGGAGAAGGTCAACCCCTACCTGCGTCCACTCTATGATGCGCTCCACGACATGATCGACTTCGAAAAGGTCCAGCGCTTGATGGAGCGGGGGATCATCGAAGTGGCCCCGCTGGCCTTCATGCGCGGCCGCACCTTGAACGACTCCTTCGTGATCCTCGACGAGGCGCAGAACACCACCCGAGAGCAGATGAAGATGTTCCTGACCCGCCTGGGTTACGACTCCAAGGCGGTGATTACCGGGGACATAACCCAGGTAGATCTGCCCCGGGACCGGCCCAGCGGCCTGGTCGACGCAATCCGGGTGCTGGAGGAAATCGAGGGGATTGCCTTCATGCACTTCAGTGAGCGCGACGTGGTCCGGCACCCGCTTGTGCAGTCGATCATCCGCGCCTACGACCGGCGTGCCGAGGGCACCCCGCCCGCCGACGACGGGGCATGAGCGTAAGACTGACGGCGCCTCCGGAAGGGAGCGACGCGCTACGGGCAGACCTGCTCAGCTTGGAGGAGCGCGCCCGGGCACTGCTCCGGGCCCTGGGCCACGAAGCTTCGGAGATCTCCGTGTCGCTGGTGGACGACAGCGCCATGGCGAGGTTGAACGAGCAGCATCGCGGAACGGCCGGACCCACCGATGTGCTCTCCTTCTCCCTCCTCGAGGGTTCTCACGCCGAGCATCGCGGGGCGCTGCTCGGCGACGTCGTGATCGATCTGGAGGCGGCGGGCCGACAGGCGCGCGAGATCGGTCATGGCCTGGATGCGGAGCTGCTGCGCCTCCTGATCCACGGCACACTGCACCTTTTGGGATACGACCACGAGCGTGAGGACGACGCCCGGGTGATGGAGGAGCGGGAGAGCCGGCTGTGGGCGGTGCTTTCCCGATGAGTCGCGGGCAGCGGGTCACTTGCAGCGCGCTCTTCGTCGCCACCTTTTTCGGGGCCTTCCCGCATCCCCTCGGTCACACGGTAGTCGACCTGGGTTGGGTCCTCGCATGGGTTGCGCCGGCGCTGCTGCTGCTGGCCATTCGGGGTCTCTCTCCGGGCCGCGCCGCCGCCCTGGGCTTTGCCACGGGTACCCTGGCAAACGCCGCCGTGCTCCACTGGATCTACGTCGTCACGGTACGCTACGGCGGGGCACCGGTGGTGGTCGGCGTGCTCGCCCCGCTGCTGCTCGCGACCTACTCGGGAGCGTTCTACGCGGCTTTTGCCGCCGGGGCCGCCGCCCTGGCCCGACGGCGCCTGGCGTCGCCCCTGGCCCTGGCCCTGCTCTGGACGGCCTTCGACCACGCACGATCCTTCGTGCTGACGGGTTTTCCCTGGGCGACGCTTGGATATGCCCAACACCTGAACTGCGCGCTCTGTGGCCTCGCCGCCTGGACCGGCGTCTACGGTCTCTCCTTTGCGACGCTGCTCGGCAGCAGCGGGCTGTTGGCCTTGTTGTCGCCTCGTGCGCGAGAGGGCACCGGGCGCCGAGCGGGAGCCCTCGCCCTGGCGGGAGTGGCGGCACTTCACCTCGCAGGGCTGTGGGCTCTTCCCGCCGAGCCGGGTCCCGGGGCCCCACGGCTGCGGGTGGCGGTGCTCCAGGGCAACATCGAACAGGGCGTGAAGTGGTCGCCCGAGTGGGCAGAGCGCACCCTGCGCATCTACGCGGAGCTCACGCGGCAGGCCGCTCGCCAGGGCGCACGCGTGGTCGTCTGGCCGGAAACGGCGGTTCCGGGCTCGCCCGATGCTGCCCCGGCCCTTTCGGCGCGCCTGGGACAGCTGGCGCGCGAGACGGGCAGCGTGCTCGTGGTGGGCGGGGTTGGGATCGACTGGCGTGGGCCGCCCCGCAGCTCGGCGTACCAGCTCTTCGACAGCGCATTCGTGTTCGATGCAACGGGCAAGCCAGGCCCGCGCTACGACAAGACCCACCTGGTGCCGTTTGGCGAGTACCTCCCCCTGCGCGGCCTCCTCGGCCACTTCATCCGGGCCATCGCTCGCGGCAGTAGCGCGCTGGATGTCCACCCCGGGGTCTCTCCCCACGCCCTGACATTGCCTGGGGCCGCGGAAGACGGCAGCGCCGTGACCGTGGGGGTGCCCATCTGCTATGAACTGATCTTTCCGGATCTGGTCCGCCGGTTTGTGGGGGATGGCGCGCAGCTGCTGCTCGCGATCACCAACGATGCCTGGTATGGCCGTAGCGGAGCCCCGTACCAGTTCCTGGCAATGACCGCGCTGCGGTCGGCGGAGACCGGGACCTGGATCGCGAGAGCAGCCAATACCGGGGTTTCGGCCTTTATCGATGCCCGGGGACGGATTCGGGAACCCACGCGGATCTTCGAGCGGGACTTGCGGATCGCGGACGTGCCGTTGCGCACGCCCGGAGCCAAGCCGACGTTCTATGTCCGCTTCGGAGACTGCTTTGCCTATAGCTGTTGGCTCGGCGTGCTTGGCCTCGGCCTGAGCTGCGCGGTCCGGGCTCGCCGGGAAGAGCCGGCTGGAGAAGATGCATGAGCGACGAGACCCCGCAGATCCAGGATGCCGCCCTGCTCGCGGAGCGCCTGCGCAAGGTTCGCGCGCGCTTCGAAGAGCTCCGGGGGCGTCTTTGACGAAGCTGGCCTGAAGGAGCGCCTGGCCCTCCTGGACCAGGAGGCGGCGAAGCCGGAGCTGTGGAACGACCGCGAGCACGCTGGGCAGGTTCTGCGGGACAAGCGCGCCGTGGAGCGCGAGATGGAATGGATCGCTGCACGCGCGCAGGCGGTGGAGGATGCCGAGGTGCTTCTCGAGCTCTCCCTGGAGGAAGCCGACGCCGAGGTTCAGGCCGAGGTCGCCAGGAAGATTTCTCGCCTGGAGGAGGACCTGGCCGAGGCGGAGCTGCGTCGTCTGTTGGGCGGGCCGCATGATGCGGGCAATGCGATCCTCTCGATCAATGCCGGCGCCGGAGGAACGGATGCAGCGGACTGGGCCCAGATGCTCTTCCGGATGTACGAGCGCTGGGCGGAGGCTCGCGAGATGCAGGTGAAGATCCTGGATTTCCAGGAAGGCGACGAGGCCGGGATTCGCAGCCTCACCGCGACCTTCAGTGGGGAGTTCGCCTACGGCTACCTGAAGACGGAAGAGGGGGTTCATCGCCTGGTGCGCATCTCGCCCTTCGACTCGCAGAAGCGTCGGCACACGGCCTTTGCCAGCGTTTCGGTGTTCCCGGACCTGGATGACTCCATCGAGGTCGAGGTGGACGAGAACGACCTGCGCATCGATACCTACCGGGCGGGGGGCGCGGGGGGGCAACACGTCAACAAGACGGACTCCGCCGTGCGCATCACCCACGAGCCCACCGGGATCGTCGTGCAGTGCCAGAACGAGCGCTCGCAGCACAAGAACAAGGCCCAGGCCATGAAGGTGCTGCGGGCTCGGATCTATGAGCACGCCCGCCGGGAGCAGGAGGCCAAGCTCGCCGCCATCAGCGCCGAGAAGGCGGAGATCGGCTTTGGCAGCCAGATCCGCTCGTACACGCTACACCCCGCCCAGCGGGTGAAGGACCATCGCACGGGCTACGAGATGGGGAATGCCCAGGCAGTGCTCGACGGGGCCCTGGATGGTTTCATCCGTGCCACGTTGCTGTGGAAGGCCTGAAGGCGGGTGGGAGAGACGGGATGAGTGAGAACGAGCGGGAGGCCCGGCGGGCGCGGCTGGCAGCGCTGAGAGAGCGCGGCGTCGATCCCTTCCCGGCCCATGTCGGGGCCTTCATACCTGTGTCCGAGCTGCGTGCAGCCCACGGGGAGAAGAGTGCCGCGCAGCTCGAGAGCGAGGCCCCCGAGGCGGTCGTGGTCGGGCGTATCCGGGCGCAGCGTTCCTTCGGAAAGCTGATCTTCTTCACCCTCGTGGAGGGGGGAGCCTCCCTCCAGGTGAGTGCACGCAAGGGCGAGGTGGACGCAGAGACCTTCGGCTTTGCCAAGCAGCTCGACATCGGCGATTTCGTGCGTGTCCGGGGGGTGGTGTGGCGCACCCAGAAGGGCGAGCTCACCGTCGACCTGCGCAGCGCAGAGCTGCTGGCCAAGGCTCTGCGCCCGCTCCCCGAGAAGTGGCACGGCCTCTCCGACGTCGAGGCGCGCTTCCGCCAGCGCTACCTCGACCTGCTCTCCAATGATCGGGCCCGGGAGATCGCGGTGACCCGCAGTCGCGCCCTCCAGGCCATCCGCCGTTTCCTCGACAGCCGGGGATTCCTGGAGGTGGAGACTCCCGTGCTCCAGCCTCTCTACGGCGGCGCGGCGGCGCGGCCCTTTACCACCCATCACAACCTGCTGGACCAGCAGCTCTACCTGCGGATCTCGGACGAGCTCTACCTGAAGCGGCTGGTGATCGGCGGCCTCGAGCGGGTCTATGAGATAGGGCACAACTTCCGCAACGAGGGAATCTCCCGCAAGCACAACCCCGAGTTCACGATGATGGAGTGCTACCAGGCCTTCGCGGACTACGAGGACATGATGGAGCTGGTGAAGGCCATGCTGCAGGCGGCCGCAGCGGAGGCGCTCCAGGGCCTTTCGCTGCCCCACGGCGAGGGTTGCATCGAGCTCTCCGGCGAGTGGCCGAGAATCAGCATGTGCGACGCGATCCGCGCGCAGACGGGTGTCGACATCCTGGCTACGGACGGGCTCGCCGGGCTCCAGAAGGCGGTTCGAGCCGAGGGGATCGATCCCGGAGACGCGCCTACCTGGGCTGTGCTCGTCGATGACCTCTTCAGCGCCCACGTCGAGCCCACCCTGGTGCAGCCGACCTTCGTCACACACCATCCCACCGCACTCTCGCCCCTGGCGAAGCGCTCCTCCGAGGATCCCCGGGTGGTAGAGCGCTTCGAGCTCTTTGCCGGGGGCATGGAGATTGCCAACGCCTTCAGCGAGCTCAACGATCACGACGACCAACGTCAGCGCTTCGAAGAGCAGCAGCGCCTCCACGCCGAGGGGGACGCGGAGGCGCACCCCATGGACGAGGATTTCCTCCTGGCCCTCGAGCACGGCATGCCGCCCACTGTAGGCCTCGGCCTGGGGATCGACCGCCTGGTCCGGCTGCTGGTGGATGCGCCCAACCTCCGAGAGGTGATCCTCTTTCCGCACCTGCGGGCGGAGCGTGCGTGAACGCTGTAGCGCTGCTCAGCGGCTGGCTCGGTGCGGCCGGCGGCTCGCTGGCCCTGTCGTTCATCGTCGCCCTGGCATTGGCCCTTTGCGCGATCTTTGCGCTCTTCGTGGGTTCGGCGGTGGTGGTGCTGGAGCGCTTTGCCCGGTCCACACGGCGCGTGCGGAGCGTGCTGCTGGCCACCGTGGTCTGGGCAGCCCTGTTGGGAGGCCTCGGGATCGATCGAGCGACCCTGGAGGGTCTGGGCATTCCGTGGCCCGGCAGCTTCCTCGCCTGGGCGATGACCGCGGCCTCGGCCCTGGTCAGCCTCGTCCTCTTCCAGCTGCTGGCCGCGCTGCTGCTGCGCTTCATCCGCTCGCGCGCGCTGTCGCTCGGGAGTGTGGGAATCCTGGGTGGGGGCTTCGCGCTCTGGGCCGGGGGGTTGGGCCGTCTGGACTATGCGTTGGCCCCTGCCGTCCTGGTCCTCGGGATCTGGCTCCTGCTGCGCCTGCGGCGGCGGCGCAGGGATCCGCAGCAGGTCCCAGAGATCGAGGAATCCCTCGCGCGCGTCCTGGCTCTCGTGCTGCTGGTCGGGGTGGCAGTTCCCGCGCTGGTCGGCGAGCCCGATCCCCGGGTTTCGGCCAGTGGGGGCGTGGTGCTCGGGGCTTTTCTCTCCCTGGTGCTCTTCGGTCTGCTGCCGCTGGCCATCGCGGGTTTTCTGGACACGCGCGGCAGCGCGGAGTGGTTCATTGCGCGCCGTTACCTCTTTGCCAAGCGCCGCCAGACCTTCATCTCCGTGATCACCCTCATCTGCGTGGTGGGGGTCGCCGCCGGCGTCTGGCTGATCATCACCGTGCTGTCCGTGATGAACGGCTTCGAGCGCACCTGGCGGGACGAGATCATCGGAAATCGGGCCCATCTGACGGTGCACAACCCGCTGGGCCCCATGAAGGACTACCGAGCCCTGCTGGACAAGGTCGACCGGGTGCCTGGCGTGGTTGGCGCCTCCCCGTATCTGGATGCCGACGGCATGGTTCGTGGGGCCGGGGGTGAGATTCTCGGGGTGCGGCTGCGCGGCATCGATCCGACCCGCGTGGTCCACGTGACCGACCTGCAGGACGATCTGCTCGCCGGCTCCAAGGGCGCCCTCGAACAGCTCTCCAGGCCACCGCCCGCGGGGCAGGACCCGGGCATCATCATCGGGTCCCAGCTGGCTTCCTCCCTGGGGCTCGGTATCGGAGCTCCCCTGCTGCTGATCTCCCCCTTTGGAGGCCCCCCGACCCCCTTCGGGCCGGGGCCGCGTCTCAAGCGCTTCCGGGTGGTGGGTGTGTTCCGGTCCAGCTTCTTCCAGTACGACGAGATGTATACCTACGTCAGCTTGTCCGCCGCCCAGGACTTTCGGCGCCTGGGAGATGTCGTCGAGGGGATCGAGGTGCGCACCACGGACTACTACCGCTCCAGACAGGTGGGTCGCGCGGTAGAGGCAAAGCTCGGCTTTCCCTACTTCACGCGCGATTGGAAGGAGTTCTTTCCCTCCTTTTTCCAGGCGCTCAAGACCGAGCGCGTGATGATGTTCGTCTTGCTCTCGATGGTCATCGTGGTGTCGTCCTTTGCCATCGTGGTGACCTTGATCATGATGATCATGGAGAAGAGCGGGGACATTGCGATCCTCAAGGCCATGGGGGCGACGGATGCCGCCGTGGAGCGCATCTTTGCCATCGAGGGCACGCTCATTGGCCTGCTCGGGACGGTCCTCGGCGTGGTGGCCGGCATCGCAGTCACCACCCAGCTTGCCTGGGTGCAGCAGCAGATCGAGGCCATCACCGGGATCGATACCCTGCCCGCATCGGTCTACCAGTTCTCGACGTTGCCTTGGGAGATCGATGCAGGTCAGGTGGCCATCGTGGTGGCCATTGCCATGGTCCTCGCCCTCGGCGCGACGTTGCTGCCGAGCCGCCAGGGGGCGCGCCTCGATCCTGCGGAGGCCCTGCGGTACGAGTGATGGCTGAGCCGCTGCTGCGCACCACCGGCCTCTGCAAATCCTTCACCACGGGGGAAGGAGAGATCCATGTCCTGCAGGGACTCGATCTGTGCGTGGCGCGCGGTGAGAAGCTGGCAATTCTGGGCGAGTCCGGCGTCGGCAAATCCACGCTGCTTCACGTACTCGGAGCGCTGGATCGCCCCACCTCCGGCAAGGTGTTCTTCGAAGGCGAGGATGTGTTTGCCAAGCCCCCGGACGCGCTCTCCCGCTTTCGCAATACCCGCCTGGGCTTCATCTTCCAGTTCCACCACCTGCTTCCCGAGTTCGATGCCCTGGAGAATGTGATGATGCCCGGGCTGCTGCGCGGGCTCGACTTTGGCGAGATGCGCCGCCGGGCCACCGCGATCCTCGACGACGTCGGCCTGGCTCACCGCCTGCGCCATCCCGTGGGAAAGCTCTCCGGAGGGGAACGCCAGCGGGTGGCCGTGGCCCGCGCCCTGGTGCTCGATCCACCCCTGGTGTTGGCGGATGAGCCCACAGGGAATCTGGACCCCGAGACCGGGCGCCGGGTCAGCGACCTGCTGCTGCGCCTCAACGAAGTGCGGGGAGCGGCGCTGGTGGTCGTCACCCACAGCCTGGAGCTGGCCTCTCGGCTAGGCCGTCGCGTTTCCTTCGTGGCGGGTCGGCTGGTGGAGGTGCCAGCGGGGGGGACTCCCCTCACCGACTCGCCGGAAATGTCATAACATATTGATTTATAAGAGTAAATTTGAATTTCGGGGGGTTGCTTCTCACGCGTCCGGAAAGTAGACTGCCGCCCGGGATCAGAACACGGCTGGTCATCTCTCGGGGGATTTGCGTGCGACCGAAGCTGGCGCTCGAGCGAGGCGTACGCCTTGGGATCTTCCTCTGCGGCCTCGTTCTCCTGCTGGCGCCTGCGACGACGGCCCGCGCTCAGGCCGCCGCCGCGAAGCCATTGAAGGTCGTGGTGGCCGTACTGCCTTTCGAGGTTCACAGTGAGCGCCCCCTGGACTACCTGCAGGGCTCCCTGGCCGATCTCCTCTCCACCCGACTCGAAGCCGGCGGTGGCGTCGAGGTGGTCGACGCGGTGACGGTACGGCAGAGCCTGGTCGCCTACGGCGGTGAGCGCAGTGAGGATGCGGTGCGCCGCCTGGCCGCGGAGCTCGGTGCCGACTGGATCGTGGTCGGAAGCCTCACCGAGCTCGCCGGCAACTACAGCCTGGACGTGCGCGTGAGCCCCGTGAACAGCCGCGTCTCTACTGCGACCATGGTGTTCACGGCAAAAGGAGATGACGAGCTGCTGGATCGTGTGAACGAGCTTGCGGGCCGCGTGCTCGTGATCGTGGGACAGCAGGGAGAGAGCGCCGAAGTTGCGGAGGTCGTGATCCAGGGTATGCCGGACCTCGCAAAGCGTGCCCGGGCCGCCATCGAGACCCGCCAGGGCGTTACCTACGACAGTGCCATGGTGCGTCGTGATCTCCAGCGGCTGCGCGCACTGCCCGGCGTGGCCACGGCCTCGGTCGCACCCGAACACAACGAGAGGGGCGTTCGCGTCGTCTTCCACCTGGTGCCCGCCGAGCGCCTGCTGGTGGATGTCGGCCCCTCCAAGCAGGAGCGCATCGCGCAGGTCGTGGTGCGTGGCAATCGACGCATCGAGGCCAATGCCATCCTCGCCCGCGTCGGGACCCACGCTGGGGATCTCTACGTTCCCAGCCGGGTGGCCCAGGACCTGCGTGCGGTCTACTCCCTGGGCTTCTTCCGCAACGTCCGGGTCTACCTGGACGCAGGCAAGAAGGGGCGGATCCTGACCTTCGAGGTGCAGGAGAACCCGGTGATCCGCCAGGTCACCGTGAGCGGCAACGACTCCCTGGATGGGGACAAGATCCGGGACAACCTCACCCTCACCACCGGTTCCACCCTCGACTATCCCCTGCTCTTCGAGAACCGCGAGCGAGTGGAGGCGCTCTACCGGGCGAAGGGGTACTACCTCGCCAAGGTGCGCTACGAGCTGGAGACGCTTCCCGGCGACGCGGTCGCGGTCCACTTCGAGGTGAACGAGGGCAAGAAGCTCCGGCTCACGAAGATCGTCTTCAGCGGCAACGAGCACTTCAGCCAGAAGCAGCTCGAAGCAGGCCTGCACACGAAACGCTGGCACTGGTACTCCTATGCAACGCGTTTCCTGGACAAGTCCGGAACCTACTCCGAGCCGGTCTTCCTCCAGGATCTGCAGGGTGTGACGAACAAGTACCTGGACGCCGGCTACATCAAGGCCACCGTGAAAGAGCCCGATGTCGAGCCCACCAAGGACGGATTGATCGTGAAGGTCGCGATCGACGAGGGCAAGCGCTACGAGGTCGGCAAGGTCGATACGAGTGGAGACGATACGGTCGACCTCGAGGCCCTGCGCAAAAAACTCGAGTTGAAGGAAGGCGACTACTTCAACCGATCTTTTTTGAACGCAGACCTGGAGAGCCTGGAGCGGCGCTATACCGATCGGGGCTTCTTTCTCGCGGAAGTCTCTCCTGTCACCCACCTGGACGAGGACGCTCTACGGGTGGACGTCACCTTCGACGTGAAGAAGGGTCCGCTCTACTTCCTGCGCAAGATCGACGTCAGCGGCAATACCACCACGATCGATCCCGTGATCCGCCGCGAGGTGCAGGTGGTGGAGGGCCAGCTCTACTCGGCGCGTGCCATCAACCGCAGCAAGGGGAAGGTGAAGGGGCTGGGCTTCTTCGAGCAGGTGAACTTCGAGCCCCAGCAGACCGATCAGCCCGATCTGCTGGACCTGGACGTCAAGGTGGTGGAGAAGCCGACGGGGTCGCTCTCCTTCGGGGGGGGCTTCTCGTCGCAGGATGGCCTGGTCGTGATGGGCTCCCTCTCCCAGAGGAACCTCTTCGGGCGCGCCATCGGCGCCAACCTCTCTCTCGACCTCGGTATAAGGACCACGCGTTTCAATCTGGGCCTGAGTCAGGCCCACTTCCTGGACAGCGACTTCGGCGCCAGTGCCTCGATCTTCCGCACGGACCTGCAGTTCCAGGACTTCCAGCAGCAGCAGCTGGGGGTCGACCTCGCGTTGTCCCACGCCCTCGATCTCAGCGGTCGCTCGCGCGGCTTCCTGCGCTACACCCTGGCCAAGCGGAGCCTGAGCGAGGACAAGACGACGAACGCCGCCAGCATGATCCAGCGCCAGCTCCAGCAGGACAAATCGAGCTCCAGCGTGCTTGGGCTGACCTATCGCTCGGATACGCGCAACGACCGGGTGGCGCCGACGAGCGGGCGCCTGGTGCAGTTCTCCCTCGACGGGGCCGGTCTCGGGGGCTTCAGCAAGTTTGCCCGCGCAGAGGGCCGGGTGGCGTTCTTCACGGGGATTCCCAAATGGTTCCCGAGCTGGTTTCCCTGGAAGGACAAGTCCGCCTTCAGCTTCTCGGCGCGCGGGGGCTGGGCCATCCCCTTCAACTCGCTCAGCGACTGGAACTTTGGCTCCAGCCTCGGGACCAAGGATCTGCCCAAGGCTGACGAAGTGCAGAGCCTCGGTCACATCGACGAGGACCTGAAGCTGCCCCTTTCTGAGCGCTACTTCCTCGGCGGAGTCGGATCCTTCCAGCTACGCGGCTTCAAGGCCCGGTCCGTAGGGCCCCGCCGTGCTCTCCTACGCCGTACGGGTGCACTCGGCACGGGAAAAGCGTTTACCGCTGTGGGGCGGACGATCGACATGGCGGTAAGCCCAACCAAGTTCGTCTGCAGGGATGGCACCGGCGGGGTCGGCAACAACCAGGGCAACGGCAACGGCAAGTGCAACAGCATCTACGACAAGAAGATCAGCGACTTCAACGACCTCGAGGAGACCGACGTCATCGGGGGCAACAAGTTCGTCTCGCTGTCCCTGGACTACCGTTTCCCCATCTCGGAGACCCTGGGCCTGATGGGCATCGCCTTTTTCGACACGGGCAATGCCTTCGCGGAGAATGAGAAGCCCTGGCAGCTCGGCCTGTGGCGCATGGGTACGGGCGTCGGCGCACTGTGGTTCTCGCCCTTCGGGCCGCTCCAGGCTTTCATTGGCTTCCCCGTGGACCGCATTGCCCAAGTCGAGAAGGCCGAGGTCTTCGAGTTCTCGGTGGGTGGCCAGGGCTTCTGATCAACCCGCGCCCTCGAATTGGGCGCAAGAGGAGAGAGAGCAATGATGGGTATCAGGCGGGCGGCGTGGGTCGTCGCCCTCGTCGGGCTGGCCTTCGCCCTGGGCACGGCCGCCCAGGCGGAGCAGAAGGCCCTGAAGATCGGCCTCGTGGACGTGGATCAGGCGCTCAACGCCACGGAAGAGGGCAAGGCGGCCCGCGAGGAGTTCTCCCGCAAGGCGCGGGCGGCCCAGGCGGAGATCGAGCCGATGATCAAGCGCTACCAGAACCTGACGGAGGAGATCAAGAGCAAGAAGTACGTGCTCTCGGACGACGCGCTCTCGGAGAAGAATTTCGAGGCCCTCGAACTGCGCAACAAGCTCGAGTCCAAGCAGGCCGAGATCAAGGGCCAGCTCAAGATCGAGCAGGGCAAGATGATGAAGCCCCTCGCCCAGAAACTGCACAAGATCATCGAGGACATCGGCAAGGAGCAGGGCTTCACGCTCATCATCCAGCGAAACAGTCCCATGGTCATGTACGCCCGGGAGGCGCTCGACATCACGGATATGGTGGTGGAACGCTTCAACAAGCGGGGCTAGGTGACCGCTTGCCGCAGATCCACCCCACCGCCGTGGTCGACCCGGGCGCCAAGCTTGCCGAGGGCGCCTGGATCGGGCCCCTCTGCGTGGTGGGTCCGGACGTGGAGCTGGCCAGCGGCGTCGAGCTTCGCTCCCACGTCCACGTGTGGGGCCGCACGCGCATCGGCGCCGGGACGCGGGTCTTTCCCTTCGCGGTGCTTGGGGAGGAGCCCCAGGACAAGAGCTTCTCGGGCGAGACCACCCGCCTCGAGATCGGCCGGGACAACGTGATCCGTGAGCACGTGACCATGCACGTGGGAACGCCAGCGGGGGGCGGCTGCACGCGCATTGGAGACGACAACCTGATCATGACCACGGTGCACGTGGGTCATGACACGCATATCGGCTCCCACTGCATCGTGGCGAGCCAGTGCGGGATTGCCGGCCACGTGGAGGTCCAGGACTACGCCGTGATTGGCGGCCTCTGCGGTGTGCATCAGTTCACGCGGATCGGCGAATCCGCAATGGTGGCTGCCCTCTCCGGGGTGACCAAGGATGCACCACCCTTCGCCATCGTGGCTGGGGAGCGGGCCACCACGCGCGGTGTCAATGCGGTGGGTCTGCGCCGTCGCGGCTTCTCCGAGCGGGAGCGGCATGAGATCAAGCGTGCCTTCCACATTCTCTTCGACTCGAAGCTGCGCGTGGAGCTGGCCTTGGCGCGAGTCAGGGGGGAGGGCCTCGAGAGTGCACCCGTCCGGCGCCTGCTGGCCTTTCTCGAGAGTTCCCAGCGCGGCTTCAGCCGCTGAGCCCGTTGTGGAGACCGTCGGCCTGATCGCGGGGCAGGGCCACTTCCCGGGGGAGCTGGCGCGCGCCGCTCGCAACCGCGGGGTCCGCGTGGTGGCCGTTGGTCTCCGGCAGCTCGCGGATCCGCGGCTCGAGGCAGACGTCGATGCGTTTCATTGGCTCCACCTCGGCGAGTTCGGAGCGCTCTTCGAGATCTTCGCCAAGGCGGGCACCCGGGATGTGGTGATGGTGGGAAAGGTGCCGAAGACCTTCCTCTGGACACAGCGGGAGGCCATACGGCCCGATGCCCACGCCCGGGAGCTGTTGGGCCGCCTGCCGGACCGTGCCGATGATTCTCTGCAGGGAGCGGTGGCGGCGCTCCTCGAGGAGCACGGCTTCCACGTGGTGGAACAGCTCTCCCTGGCTCCGCAGCTTGCCGCCTCCGAGGGCGTGCTGGGCGCCGTGGCTCCGACCGAACGCCAGCGGCTGGACATCGCCTTTGCGTGGCCCGTGGCGAAGACGCTCGGGGCCTTGGACGTGGGGCAGACGGTGGTGGTTCAGGGGCGTGCCATCCTGGCGCTGGAAGCAGTGGAGGGCACGGACGAGGCGATACGCCGCGGCTGCCGTCTGGGCCTGCCCGGTGCCAGCGTCATCAAGGTGGCCAAGCCCCAGCAGGACCTGCGCTTCGATCTGCCCGCCGTCGGAGCGGAGACCCTCGACACCTTGATCGCCGCGCGCGGGGGCCTGCTCGCGGTGGAGGCGGGCAGGACCGTGTTGATGGAGCAGGAGCGTGTGATCCGCGCAGCGGATGCCCACGGCATCGCCCTCCTGGGAGTGCCCGCGGAGGGCCCGGGATGAGTGCGCTTCGCATCGGCATCGTGGGCGTGGGGCACATGGGGAGGCTGCACGCACAGAAGGTGGCGGCCCTCGCGGCGCAGGGCGACGTGGTGCTGGACTGCGTTACCGACCTGGACCTCGTGCGCGCGGAGGAGGTGGCTCGGGCGGTGGGTACGCAGGTGGCGAAAGACCTCGCGGCGCTGGTATCTCGCGTGGATGCGGTGATTGTGGCGGTTCCTACCGTGGACCATTTTGCAGTGGTCTGGGAGGCGGTGAGGGCGGGCCTCGATGTCCTGGTGGAGAAGCCCATCGCCGCTTCCATCGCGCAGGGCGAGGCGCTTCTCGCCCTTGGACGCGAGCGCGGGAGCGTGGTCCAGGTGGGTCACCTGGAGTGGTTCAATGCGGCCATGCGCCGCGTGGCAAACGAGATCACACGCCCGCGCTTCATCGAAGCCCATCGCATGGGTCCCTTTCCCGACCGCGCCACCGATGTGGACGTGGTCCGGGATCTGATGATCCACGACCTGGACATCATCCTGCGTCTGGTGGGGGAGGAGCCCCAGCGCGTCGAGGCGATCGGCGTGCCGGTCATCACCGAGCAGGTGGATATCGCCAACGCGCGCCTCACCTTTCCCGGGGGCTGCGTCGCCAATGTCACCGCAAGCCGGGTGACGCCCACCCCCATGCGCAAGATCCGTTTCTTCCAGGCCGACGGATACTTCTCCATCGATTTCCTTGCCCAGGACGTGACCCTCGCTCAGCGCGGAGCGCCCGACGCGGAGGGCCGGCGGCCCGTATCCCTCCAGCGCCTCGAGATCGACCGTGAGGATGCCCTGCTGGGGCAGCTGCGCTCCTTTCAGCGGGCCTGCACCCAGCGCCACGTGGAGGCGGGTGCCCTGAACGATGGACTGACGGCTCTGCGCCTGGCGCTGCGCATCATGGACGCCATGCCGAGCCTGGAAGCGCTGCAATGACCACGGTCTTCGTCTCCGCCGGCGACGCTTCCGGCGAGCTCCACGCGGCCGCGTTGGTGGAGGAGCTGCGTGGGCTTGTGCCCGGCCTGCGCTTCCGCGGCCTCGGTGGGCCCCAGATGGCGCGGGCCGGTGTGGAGCTCGTGGCAGACCAGGCGGAGCTGGCCATCGGTGGCCTGGTGGAGGTGCTCCGCGACCTGGGCCGGATCGTCCGGGCCTGGCGACGGGTGGTGCGCGATCTGGCGGCCCAGCGGCCGGCACTGGTGGTGCTGGTGGACTCGCCCGACTTCAACCTTCCCCTGGCGCGCCGCGCCAAACGCCTGGGTCTCCCAGTGCTCTATTACGTGAGCCCCCAGGTCTGGGCCTGGAGGCGTCGCCGCATCCGCAAGATCGCGCAGCGCGTGGACCGCCTCGCGGTGATCTTCCCCTTCGAAACCGAGGTCTATGCCGGGACCGGGCTGTGCGTGGACTTCGTGGGTCATCCATTGGTGGACCGCCTGGGCGGCTTTGCGCGGGAGCATTCCCGGAAAGACTGCCGGGAGCGGCTTCGCGTGCCGGCGGAAGTACCGCTCGTGGCCCTGCTGCCCGGGAGCCGACGCAATGAGGTGCAGGGCACCCTGCCCCTGCAGCTCGAAGTGGCCCGCGAGCTGCACGCCCGAGACCCCCGCATCCACTTCGGCATTGGCGTCGCGTCCAGCATCGACCGGAAGCAGGTAGAGGCCGCCATCGCAAGCGCCGAGCTGCCCTCCCTGCTGACGCTGTGGATCTTCGAGGATCGCACCTACGAGCTGGTGCGGGCTGCCACTGCGGTGCTGGCAAAGCCCGGCACCATCACCGTGGAGGTGGCGTTGCTGGGTACGCCCATGGTGGTGGCCGCCCGGGTCAATGCGTTCTCGGCGTTCATCATGCGGCGCCTGGTGCGCGTACCCTCTTTTACGATGCCGAACCTGATCGCAGAGGCCCAGGTGGTGCCGGAGTTCCTCCAGGAAGAGGCCGAGCCGAAAACGATTGCGGATGCCCTGATGGATCTTCTGGGGGGTCGGAGTGCGGCGCTACAGTGCCAGAAGCTCGCAGCGGTGTGTCGGCAACTGGGTAGCGGAGGTGCCGCCCGCCGCGGGGCGGGGATTGCACAGGAGATGTTGCGTGGGACCGCTGGGTCATAGCCTTGCCGCGCTGTCCGCTGTGGCTGCGGCACCCTTCGGCCTGCTGGGTCTGGCGCTGCGGCCGAGCTGGCGAGTGGGCTGCGCGGAACGTCTGGGCTGGCACCCCGCCGGTCGTCGCGCATCGCCAGGGCCAGTCTGGGTCCACTGTGCGAGCGTCGGAGAGGTGCGGGCGGCGCGCAGCCTGCTGGACGCACTCGCCGACGAGGGAAGCCCGGTGGTGGCGTCCACGGTGACGACCAGCGGGCGGGACCTGCTGCGCTCCTTGCGGCCCGGGGTTCCCTGTGGCCTCGCGCCCCTGGATCATCCCTGGGTCGTGCGACACGCTCTGGGGCGCGTGCAGCCGGCCGCTCTCGTGCTGGTAGAGACGGAGCTCTGGCCCTGTTGGATCTACGCGGCCGCCAGCCGCCGTGTTCCCGTCATGGTGGCTTCGGCCCGGATCTCGGACCGCAGCCTTCCTCGCTACCAACGGGTCGGAGCGCTCTTGCGCCCCCTGCTGGGTTGTCTGGCGGCGGTCGGTGCGCGGACGCCCGCCGATGCTGCGCGCTTCGTAGCACTGGGAGTCCCCGAGGAACGCGTGGAGGTGACCGGGGACCTCAAGCTCGAACCGCCCGCGCAGCCCCAGACGCTTGCCCCTGCGCTGGACGCCGTGCTCGCAAACACGCCCCTGCTGGTGGCGGGCAGTACGCATCTCGGCGAGGAAGAGGTTGCGCTGGATGCCCTCGATCGGGCTCTTGCCCACGGGCATTCCCTGGCCCTGGTGCTTGCGCCACGCCACCCGGAGCGAGCCGGCACCGTGGCCAGCCGCGTGGCGAGACGGGGTCGCGCGGTACATCGCCGGAGCAGGCTGGGTAGCGAGCCCCTGCGGGCGGGGGAGGTGCTCGTCCTCGATAGCCTCGGGGAGCTTCCGGCGGTGTATGGCCGGGCCCTGGTGGCATTCGTCGGCGGGACGCTCGCCCCCGTCGGCGGCCACAACCTGCTGGAGCCGGTTCAGCAGGGGATTCCAGCGCTCTTCGGACCGCATACGGAGAACGCGCGCAGCTCCGCGGAGCTGCTGCTCCGCGCGGGTGCTGGCCGTCGGGTGACGGACGCTCCAGACCTGGCGAACGTCGTGGAGGAGGCCCTTCGCGACCCAGCGGCATGGCGAGCCCGCGCCGAAGCCGGCCACAAGGCCCTCGAGCGCCATCGCGGCGCGGCGCAGCGCACGGTGGGGCTTCTGGAGCGGATTCTCGCGGCATGTTGAGCACTCCCGCCTGGTTGCAGGAGGACGAAGAGACACCGCTCCAGCGACTGGCTCGCCTGCCCCTGGCGGGGTTGGCCGCGCTCTACGGGGCGGCGGCGTGGGCCCACCGCGCCTGGTATGAGCGCGGCCCCGGTCACCCGCTGCGGCTTCCCTGCAAGGTGGTCAGCGTGGGGAGCCTCGTGGTGGGGGGGAGCGGCAAGACGCCGACGGCGGCCTGGCTGGCCGCCGCGTTGCGCGGCCGCGGTCACCGGGTCGCGCTCGCTTCGCGGGGCTACGGACGGCGTGGTCGCGCAGCAGTGGAGGTGGTCTCCGATGGCCGCTTCGTACGCGGCCGGGCGGAGACCTCGGGAGACGAGCCGATGTTGTTGGCCGCCCATGCCCCCGGTGTGCCCGTGCTGGTGGGGGCTCGGCGCGACACACTGGCGTATCGCGCGGTGGACGCCTTCGGAACCCAGGTGCTGGTGCTCGATGACGGATTCCAGCATCACCGCGTGCATCGCGACGTGGACCTGCTGGTCTTCGCTGCGGACTTTGGCTTGGGGAATCGTTGCGTCCTGCCTCGGGGCCCCTTGCGCGAGCCGCTCTCCGCACTTCGCCGGGCCCACGCGATCGGCCTGGTAGACGGCTCCCTGCCCGCCGCCCAGGAGGCCTGGCTCGCCGCCAGGGCACCCCGGGCCAGGCGCTTCAGCGTGATTCGCAGGCCCGCCCGGCTGCGCCCGCTGGCGGGAGGTGCCGAGGTCCCCCTGGAGACACTGCGCGGCCGGTCGGTGGGCATGCTCTGTGGCATCGCGCGTCCCCGTTCCTTCCGGCAGGTCCTGCTGCAGCTCGGCGCCACCCTGGTGGCCGAGCGCCTCTTCCCCGACCATCACGTCTTCCGACCGCGGGACGTTCGGGACCTGGCCTCCCAGGCGGGGCTCTGGATCACCACGGAGAAGGACGCCGGGAAGCTGCTGCCCTCCTGGTTGGGTGGGACTGCCATGCAGGTGCTCGGCCTGGAGACCCAGGTGCGCGACCCCGAGCCGCTGCTGGACTGGCTGGAGGGGCGCCTCAGCCTCGGCGGTAGTGCAGGGCGTGAAGCGCCACGCAGCGCAGCTCCCGATCGAGACGCGCGATGAGGGCATGACGCAGCTTCCGGTCTCCCCCGCAGTAGGCGCCGAAGAAGGCCGCGCAGCCGCGCGGCCGGACCTGATCCAGCACCCCGTGCTTGCGTAGCGAGCGATACAGGCGCATCAGCTGGTGCATGCGTTGAGCCGGCTCGAGCGGTCCCTGCTTTGCCCGGTCCAGGTCCACTACCAACCCGCGCAGCTCTTCGGCCTCCTCCACGAGCAGGAGGTTCCCCGCGTGCAGATCCGCATGGCTGCCGCCCGCATCGTGAAAGCGACGTACGGAGCGCCCCAGGGCGGCCGCGGCGACGCATACCCTGGTCGGGTCGGGCACGCCCTGCAAGAACCGCATGGCGCTGTGGGCTCCTTCTTCGTAGACCGTGGCCACAAAGAGCTGCCAGAGCGGGCCGACCTCCCGGCGGCCCCAGACCAGCGCCGGCCTGGGCACCGGAGCGCCTGCAAGGGCCAGGGACGCCGTCACGCCCAGCTCCTCCAGAGCGCGCTGCGGGCCAAGGAAGTGGGCTCCGAGCCGATTCCCCAGCAGGCCGCCATGGCGCAATCGGCGAAAGAGCAGTCGCTCGGGCCGTTTCGGCAGGGAGACGATCCAGGTCCCCCCACGGCCCGGGGCGCCGGCGGTGGCCCGGAGCAGGAGCGGCGTCAGGCTGCTGGACCCCGGCAGTCCGAGACGCTCCAACGCAGGCCACAGCTCTTCTCGGGCGACCAGTAGCGACGAGCCTTGCCTGCTGTGACGGAATCCGTCCGGCAGAGCCCCGTTCGCCGATGTGCACCCCGGGGCCATCGCTGGGTATGCTACCGATGCCCCCTCCCTTCTGCCCCTCCCCGGTGTGAGGCGAGCCATTCCTACATGTCAGAACCCGCGGAGCCGCCCGCCGCCCGCCGAGCGCATCCTTCTGGTTCGTCTCGGCGCGATGGGGGATGTGGTGCGGACCCTCCCGGCGGCCTCGGCCTTGCGCTTGGGCTATCCGGCGGCCCACATCACCTGGCTCGTGGAGCCGGCCTCGGCCAGCCTTTTGCGGGGCCAGCCCTGGATCGATGAGGTGCTGGTGTTCGAGCGGGAGCGGCTGCGCACGGCCCTCGGGCGTGGGCAGCTCCTCGAGGCTGCGCGCCAGGTTTCTGGTGTCATCCGCAGGCTGCGGCGGCCGCATTTCGACCTGGTGGTGGACTTCCACGCGATCCTCAGGAGCGGCGTTCTGGCACGTCTGTGCGGAGCGCAGAGGAGGGTGAGCTATGGCGCGCCCTTCTCGCGCGAGGGCGCTGCGATCTTTGCCACCGAGCGGGCGGTTCTGGCGCCGGCAAGGCAGAGCCGCTTCGATCGCAATCTGGCCCTCGTGCGTTATCTCGGTCTCGCTTCCCAGAGTGCTTCCCGCCCGCTCCGTGTCGAGCCCGAGAGGCTCGATGCAATGGAGCGCGCGCTGGGGGGTGGCCCTCCGCCAGTGGTCATCCACCCGGGCACCAGTGAGGCAACGCCTCACAAGCGTTGGAATGTCCACGGCTATGCGTGCGTGGCGCGCTCGCTGGCGGTGGAGGACGGGACCCCGGTCGTCTTGACCGCGGGCCCGGCCCAGGATGACCGCCGCCTGGTCCAGGAGGTGGTGCAAGCGTCCGGCGGCGCGGCGCGGGCCGCGCCGCCGACTCCCTCGCTTCTCGACCTGGCCGCGCTCTTCGCATGCAGCCGCCTCTATGTCGGTAGCGACACGGGGCCCATGCACGTGGCCTCCTTGATGGGCACGCCAGTCGTCCAGCTCCTGGGACCCACAGATCCCGTGGAGAATGCACCGTGGCGCGCGACGCCCTCGCGAAGTGTGCGCATCCAGATCGCCTGCAATCCCTGCCGCCGCGGCTGTCGGGCCGCGACGTGCATGGACGCGATTTCGGCCGAGCAGGTCTTGAAGGTGGCGCGCGAGCTCTGCGCAGCTGCGCGATGAGCGCCAGCGCCCCTGCGCCGCAAGCGATCCTGGTCCGGGGTCCCAACTGGACGGGGGACCTGGTGATGGCCACCCCGGGCTTCCGCGCCCTGCGAGCCCGCTTTCCCAGAGCGCGCATCACCTTGCACGTGGCCCCGGGCTTGGAGGAGCTGGTGACCGGCTCGCCGTGGTTCGACGAGGTGATCCCCGTCGCTTCACGGGGTCAGGGCTTGCGCCCGCTGCTTCGGGAGGCGCGCGCGCTGCGGTCCCGGGGTTTCGAGCTGGGGATCTGCCTGCCCGATTCCTTCTCTTCAGCCCTGCTCATGCGGGCTGCAGGCATTCGCAAGGTGATCGGCTACCGCCGCGGCTGGCGTTCCGCCCTGCTGTACCACCCCGTGGCGTTGCGCCGGAACTCCGGGCGGCGCGTACTCGTGGCCCGCGAGGCGCAGGTCCTGGGCTTGATGGAAGCGGCGGGTGCGCATGCGCGGGGGACCCACCTGGAGCTGTTCGTCACCGCCGAGGAGCGCGCTACTGCGAAGCGGGCGCTTTGCCGGGCTGGCCTCGACCCGGCTGCTCCGATCGCGGCCCTGGCGCCGGGGGCCTCCTTCGGGCCGTCGAAGCTCTGGCCCGCGGAGGCCTTTGGGGAGGTAGGAGACGCCCTCCGGGAGCGTGGCTTCCAGGTGGCGGTGCTGGGAACCCGGGCAGAGGCGGGGCTGACGGCTCGTGTGGTGCGGGCCACGAAGCGCGGTGCGGGAGACCTGGGGGGGCTCCTGGAGCTCGGTGGCTTGAAGGCCGTGCTGCAGCAGGCCCGGTTGCTGGTCTGCAACGATGCCGGCGCGCGTCACCTGGCGGTCGCGTTTGGAGTGCCCTGTGTGGTGGCCCTCGGGCCCACCGCGCTCGAGAAGACCGACTTGAACCTGGCGCGAGTCTCGGTGGTGAGCGCAGAAGTCGGCTGCCGTCCTTGCTACAAACGACGCTGTCCCATCGATCACCGCTGTATGCGGGGGATCCCCGCCGCGGTACTGCGGGATGAGGCATTGCGTGCGGCGGAGCAGGGCCCGGACTTTGCGGGGCGTCGGATCGCACTGCCGGTTCCGATGGAGTGGGCGTGATCGATCTCAGCATCGTGATCGTCAACTGGAACACGCGCCGGCTGCTCCTGAACTGCCTGGCCTCCATCGATCGCGGGCTCGGAGCAGAGGTTCCGCCGCTGCGAGAGCGTGCCGAGACCATCGTGGTGGACAACGGCTCCCAGGACGGCTCGGCCGAGGCGGTGCGGGAAAAATTCCCCTGGGCCCAGGTGCTGGCCCTCGATGCCAATCGTGGCTTCAGTGCCGGGAGCAACGCGGGCTTGCGCCGGGCCAGGGGCCGCTTCGCGCTGCTGCTGAACAGCGACACCGTACTCGGCCCTGGCGTCCTCGCGCACTGCCTGGGCTTTCTTGTGGCCCACGCAGAGGTGGGGATCCTGGGGCCCGAGCTTCGGAGCCCCGAGGGTCGGCGCCAACGCGACATCCATGCGATTCCGGGCTGGCTGACCGAGCTCGTACCCAAGGGTCTGCTGGAGATGCTCTGGCCGCGGCGCTTCCCATCGAGACGCCAGGTCTACCTGCAGGCCGTGGATGTTCCGGCAGTGCTCGGTGCGGCGCTCTTCGTTCGTCGCGAGGTCCTGGAGCAGGTCGGCCTGTTGCCGGAGGATCACTTCCTCTTCCTGGAAGAGACAGACCTGTGCCTGCGGGCAAGGCGGGCGGGCTGGCGCGTGGTCCATCTGCCCGGGGCATTCGTCACGCACATCCACGGCGCGAGTTCGAAGAAGCGGCTGCCTGCAGAGACCCGGATCGAGTACCAACGCTCGCTATTCCTCTTCTTCCGCAAATACCACGGTCCCCGTCAAGCCAAGGCCCTGGCGCTGTGGCGGAGCTTCAAAGCGTTGCTCTACGTGGTCGTGCGGGCCCCATCGGCCCTCTCGGTCCAGGGGCGTGAACGGTTGGGGCAGGACTGGAAGGTCCTGGCGTGGTATCTCCGGGGCTGTCCGCCGGATTGGGGGATCCCCGGCCGCAGGCCCCGGCTGGAGGGGGATCCCGCTCCGGCTCTCGTGGAAGCCCAGGATCGGAGGAGCTGAATGGCCGCGCAGGCCCCGGGAAGACTGGATCTGAGGCGTTTGGAGCGGCTCGTCCGCGGCTTTGGCCGCGTACGGTTGCTTGTGGTGGGCGACGTGATGCTGGACGAGTACCTGTGGGGAGAGGTGGACCGGGTCTCCCCGGAAGCACCGGTACCCGTCGTCCACGTGAAGCGCGAGAGCCGAGCCCTGGGGGGGGCCGGAAACGTGGTTCGCAACGCGGTGGCCATGGGGGCCGACACCTTCTTCTGCACCGTGGTCGGGGACGACCCGGCGGGAGACCGGATCATCGACCTGCTGAAGGATCTCGGCGTGGCACCAGACGGCACCCTGCGGGTCGAGGGGCGGCCCACGACTCGCAAGACCCGGGTGGAGGCGCGCTCCCAGCAGATGCTGCGCTTCGATCATGAGACGCGGATTCCGCTGCCGGCACCGGTGGTGCGCCGGATGCTGCGCGCCGTGGAGGCCCTGCTGCCACGCATCCAGGGTGTGGTGCTGGAGGACTACGGCAAGGGCGCCTTGGTGCCACGGGTCGTCCGCTCCATCATAAAGGCCTGTCAAGCGGCGGGCGTGCGCGTGGCCGCCGATCCAAAGGAATCCGTCGCGCCCTTCCGGGGGGCCGATCTGGTCAAGCCCAATCAGCGGGAGCTGGAGGCGCTCAGCGGGGTTCGCGTGCGGGGGGAGAGCGACCTGGTTCAGGCTGTGGGCAAGCTGAAGCGCAGCCTGCCCGGCTCGGAAATCGTGGTGACGCGTGGCGCGGCGGGCATGACACTCTTCGGGGGAAAGGCCGCCCCCATCGATGTGCCCATCGTTCGCAGCGAGGTCTTCGATGTCCAGGGTGCGGGGGATACCTCGATTGCCGCTCTGGCCCTGACCCGCTTGATGGGCGGCTCGCTATTGGAGGCCGCCGTGGTGGCGAACGCGGCGGCCGGAGTCGTGGTGGGCAAGGTGGGTACGGCCACCGCCACCCCGGATGAGATCTGCGGGCTGCTGCCGGCTGCTGCGGCTGCGGCCAGGCGCGGGGCCTCCCGGTGATCCGCTCCATGACGGGATTTGGTCGCGCGGAGTTCCGAGTGGAAGGAGTGAGCTTCGCCGTAGAGGTGCGTTCTGTGAACCACCGTCACCTGGATGTCTCGGTACGTCTGCCGCGGGTCGTGGCGGCGGCCGAGGCAGCGCTGCGGGGGCGCATACCCACGAACTATGCGCGAGGCAAGGTGGATGTCTCGGTCTCCCTGGCGCCGGGCTCTACTCTGCGCGCAGAGCCCGAGATCGACCGGGAGGTGGCCGAGCGCTACCTGGCCTTCGCCGACGAGCTGGCCCGCGAACGGGGCCTCTCGGGAGAGCTTCCTGTTGCGACGCTGCTCGCGCTACCCGGCGTGGCACGCCTGGTCGAGCACGACTTTGACCCGGATTTTGCCTCCGAGGCCCTGGGCGAAGCCGTCGACCAGGCCCTCGAGGCTGCGGATCTCATGCGGGTTGCGGAAGGGGCGAATCTCGATCGCGATCTGCGCCTGCGCCTGGCACGAGTGGATGGCCTGGCCAGGGAGATCCGGGAGCGGGCGGGGCTGGTGGTGCAGGCGGCTCGGGAACGGCTGCGCAAGCGTGCCGAGCAGCTGCGCGAGGAGACGGGGCTCCTCGATGAGGCTCGCCTGCATCAGGAGGTCGTGATTGCCGCCGATCGCCTCGATGTGACGGAGGAGCTGGTGCGCCTCGCCAGCCACACGGACCAGTTCCGGACCGTGCTCGACTCCGCCGAGCGTGGAACGCCCGTCGGGCGGCGCCTCGACTTTCTCCTCCAGGAGATGTTGCGGGAGGCGAATACCTTGGGCTCCAAGGCCAGCGATGCCCCCGTGGCCCACCGGGTGGTCGACCTGAAGACGTAGCTGGAGCGCATCCGCGAGCAGGTCCAGAACGTTGAGTAGCGACCGCTCGCTACGTCTCCTGAACATCGGCTACGGAAACCTGCTGATGGCCTCCTGCGTGGTGGCCATCGTCTCGCCGCAGTCGGCTCCGATGCGCCGGCTGAGGGAAGAGGCCGCAGGTCGCGGCAAGCTCCTGGACGCCACCCAGGGGCGGCGCACCCGCTCGATCCTGGTGACGGATACGGATCTCGTCGTTCTTTCCGCCGTGAGCTCCGAAACCCTCGCGGCGCGCCTGACGGAGGGGGCGGAAGCGTGACGAGGGCCGGCATTCCCTTCGTGGTTTCCGCGCCCTCCGGGACGGGCAAGACGACCGTCTGCCGCGCGCTGGTCGCGGGAGATGCCGAGCTGGAGTTCTCTATTTCGCATACGACCCGCCCGCGTCGGTCCGGAGAGCGCGATGGTGTGCACTACTACTTCGTCGATCGTGCGGCCTTTCTCGAACGGGTGCGGCACGGCGGGTTCCTGGAGCACGCCGAGTACGCGGGCAATCTCTACGGCACGAGCTTCGAGGCCATTGACAAGCCGCTCGCCGCCGGGCGCGACCTGCTGCTGGAGGTGGATGTCCAGGGTGCGCTCCAGCTGCGCCAGCGTCGCCAGGACGCGCGCTTCGTGTTTCTGCTGCCGCCCTCCCGGGCCGAGCTCGAGCGGCGCCTGCGTGGCCGTGGCACGGATTGCGACGATGCCGTCGCACGGCGTCTGGCCGAGGTGGACCGCGAGCTCCGCGCGGTCCACGCTTTTGACTACGCCGTCGTGAATCGAGACGTGGAGGAGACAACCCGCGCCGTTGCGGAGATCATCGCGGCGGAGCGCCTCGGCGAGCCGGGCGTCGTGCGCGTCCGCTACGGCCGCGAGGGGGTCGTCGCCCGGATGGCGGTCCGACTGCAGATTCCGGTATCTTGAAGCCACCTCCCCCAGGGAATACCTGAATGCTGCGCTTCAACGACATCGCCGACCGGGCGCTGGACCATGACCCGGAATGCGATCTTGCGCTGCTTCAGAGGGCCTACGTCTTTACCGCCAAGGTCCACGAGGGTCAGGAGCGGCTGTCTGGAGAGCCCTATCTGATCCATCCTCTGGAGGTCGCGGGGATCCTCGTCGACATGCGCATGGACACGGTGACCATCGTGGCCGGCCTGCTGCATGACACGGTGGAAGACACCGTCGCCACGGTGGACGAGATCAAGCGCCTCTTCGGAGAGGAAGTCGCCTTTCTGGTGGAGGGCCTGACCAAGCTCTCGAAGGTGAGCTTTTCCTCGCCCCAGGCGCGACAGGCAGAGAGCTTTCGCAAGATGCTGATCGCGATGTCGAAGGACATTCGCATCTTGCTGATCAAGCTCGTCGATCGCCTTCACAACATGCGCACCCTGGCACACCTTCCCGAGAACAAGGCGCGCAGCGTGGCCCAGGAGACCGTCGACATCTATGTGCCTCTGGCGCACCGCCTGGGCATCAACTGGATGAAACGCGAGCTCGAGGACCTGGCATTCCGCGCGCTGCATCCCACGGCAGCGGCGGAGCTGGAGAACACCTTGCGCGGCAGTCATGCCGAGCGCGAGACCTACATCGACGAGGTCAAGGCCATCCTCGCGAAGAAGCTCGATGAAGCGGGTCTCGAGGCTGCCGTAACGGGTCGCCTGAAGGACCTGGCATCGATCGACGCCAAGATGGAACGCCAAGGGGTCTCCCTGGACAAGATCTACGACGTGATTGCGTTCCGCATCATCGTCCAGGGCGAGACCGAAGCGTGCTATGCCGCCCTGGGGTTGGTGCACGCGATCTGGCCGCCCGTGGCCGGGCGTTTCAAGGACTACATCGCCCTGCCCAAGCCCAACGGCTACCAGTCCCTGCACACGACCGTGATCGGTCCCCACGGAGAACGCATGGAGGTGCAGATTCGCACCGAGGCGATGCACCGCGGTGCCGAGCTCGGGATCGCGGCCCACTGGCGTTACAAGGGCCCCGGTGCCAGTGGCCGGGACGAGGAAAAGTTCACCTGGCTGCGCCAGATCATCGAGCGCCAGGGCGAGCTCGCGGACCCTCACGAATTCCTGGATACCGTGAAGGTCGATCTCTTTCCCGATGAGGTCTTCGTGTTTACGCCACGTGGCGACGTGATCAACCTGCCGATGGGCGCGACGGCCCTCGATTTCGCCTACGGCATCCACAGCGAAGTGGGGGACCATTGTGCGGGCGCCAAGGTAAACGGAAAGATGGTTTCCCTGCGCTACGAGCTGACCGACGGCGATACGGTGGAGGTGGTGACGAATCCCCATCAAGCTCCCAAGAAGGACTGGCTGGACTTCGTGGTCTCGGGAAAGGCGCGCAGCCGGGTGCGGCACGCCGTGCGCATGGCCGAGAACGCGCGCAGCCGTGAGCTGGGACGCGGGATCCTGGAGCGCGAGCTGCGCAAGGCCGGCTTCTCCCTGGCGCGACTTCTGGAGCAGGATGGCCTGCTCTCGGTTGCACGGAAGCTCTCTCGCAGCAGCGCCGACGATCTCTTTGCCGCCGTGGGCTACGGCCGCGTGGCGGCACGAGACGTGGCACGGGCGCTGCGCCCCGACTGGCAGGGGCCGGAGAAAGCACCGAAGGCCCCGCGCTCCGGCAAGCTGCGAAACCTCTTTCACCGCGAGCATCGCTCCTCGAGCACGGGGATCCTGGTGGACGGCCAGGGCGACGTCATGGTGCGCTTCGGACAGTGCTGCTCACCGATCCCCGGGGATGAGATCATCGGCTTCGTGACGCGAGGGCGGGGCGTGACGATTCACACGCGAGACTGCGGTGTCGCCTTCGAGCTGGATCCCGAACGTCGTATTGAAGTGGATTGGGAGTCTGATGCCACGGCGGCCCGCCGGATCCGCATCCGAGTGGATTCCCGGGACGAGCCCGGTCTGCTGGCCAAGGTCACCAAGACCATTTCTCGGGCGGGGGTCAACATCGGGGCCGCGCGCATCACGACCCACGGAGACCGTACGGCGACGCAGACCTTCGACCTCTGGGTGCAGGACGTCGAGACGCTGAATACGGTGATGAAGGAGATCGGGCGCGTCAAGGGCGTCCACTCCGTGGACCGCATCCGCTCGTGAGCCAGTCCGCACGCCTCGGGGTGTGCATCATCGCTTGCAACGAAGAGCGTGACCTGGGCCGTTGTCTGGATTCCGTCGCCTTTGCCGACGAGGTGTTGGTGGTGGTGGATTCCCGCAGCCGGGACGCCACCCTGCGCATCGCTCGCGAGAAGGGCGCCCGGGTGCTCTGCCGAGCCTATGAGGGAAACATCGAGCAGAAGAACGCTGCCCTCGACGCCCTCGGGGATGCCAGCGACTGGGTCCTCTCCCTGGACGCGGACGAGGCCTTGAGCCCCGAGCTCGCTGCCGCGGTGCGGGCGGTGCTCGCGGGAGGCTCCGAAGGAGTCGCGGGTTTCGAGCTGGGGCGGGCCACTTGGCACCTGGGGCGTTGGATCCGGCATGGAGACTTCTACCCGGACTGGCAGCTTCGCCTGTTCCGCCGCGGGGCGCACTTCAGCGGCGTGAATCCCCATGGTCACGTTCGCGTGGCGGGGCCTGTTCGTCGCCTGCCGGGAGACCTGGCGCACTACGCCTACCGGGACCTGAGCGATCAGGTGGCCCGCATTCAGGCCTTCTCTACGGTCGCGTCCGAAGCTCGTGCCCCCCGCAGGCGCTTCGGCATGGTGTGGGATCTGGTGACGCGCCCTCCCGCCCGCTTCCTGAGGGGCTATCTGCTGAAGCAGGGCTTTCGGGATGGGGTGGCGGGCTTTGTCATCGCGGCGGCCACGGCGTTCCACGTCTTCTTGAAGTACGCCAAGGAATGGGAGCGCAGCACAGTGGGAGCGTGCCCAGCTGGGCGAGCTGCTCAGGGCAAGGCCAGCCGCGCTGCGCAGGAGCGGCCAGAAGCCCCCGCGCCGTGAGAGTTCTCCAGCTGACCAGCGATTGGAAGTGGACGGGGCCCGCCGAGCCCATGCTGCATCTCGCACTTGCCCAGCGGGCGCGTGGGGCCGACGTACTGCTGGCGTGCCCGGAGCCGCCGGGAGGGAGCGACCGGTCCCTGGCAGAGGAGGCCCTGGCTGCGAAACTCCGCCCGGCGTTGTGGCTCGAGCGCGCCCGGGGCGTACAGCCCTTGCGGGACACTTGGGAGGTCTCCCACCTGCGCGCCTTCCTGCGGGGCCGTGGGGTCGATGTCGTGCATACCTGGCACACCCGCGACCACGTCCTGGCCCTGCGCGCGGTGGGCCACGCGGAGCGGCCGGCGGTAATCCGCTCGTACCGACGCGCCGAGCGGATCGCGCACACACCCTGGAACTACTGGCTCTTCGGCCCACGAACCGCCGGCCTGCTGTGCGTCTCTCCCGGGACCGCCCGCCGCAACGCCTCCTTGCGCAGGGGCCGGCCGTTGTGTGGCAGCTTCGGGGCCGTGGATCTGGAGCGCTTCCAGCCCGCTGCGGCCCTCGCTGAGCGAGAGCGCGTGCGTGCGAGCCTCGGCCTGGCCCCCGAGCACCGCGTGCTCGGAATCGTTGCCCGGGTCCAGCAGAAGCGCCGCTTCGACCTGCTTCTGGAAGCGGCTCGCAGGTTGTTCCAGCGGGACGCCGCTGCCCGACTGCTGGTGGTGGGGCGTGGGACAAGGCGCCGGGAGCTCGCAGAAGTGCCCGCGCAACGCAAGGGCATTGCCGACCGGGTCGTCTTTGCGGGCTATCGCCGGGGCGATTACGCGGCGGTACTTGGCGCCATGGATCTCTTCACCTTTCTGGTGCCCGGAAGTGACGGCACCTGTCGCGCGCTGCTCGAGGCGGCGGCCTGCGGAATTCCGGCCGTGGCGACACGGCGCGGCGCCCTGGCGGAGATTGTGGAGGACGGCGTGACCGGGCTGCTGGTCGATGAAGAGCCGGCGGCCCTGGCCGCCGCCTGGGGAGAGCTGCTCGAGGATCCGGGCCGCCGCGCGAGGCTCGGGGCGGCGGCCCGGTGCCGGGCGGAGAGGTGCTTCACGCCCGATCGTCTCGCAGCCGCAGTGGCCGCGCTCTATGCCGAAGCGCTGGGCTAGGCCGCAGCTTCGGGCTCGGCCTGGAGGCTGACGAGCTTCCGATACATCCCACCCCGTGCCATCAGCTCTTCGTGGCTACCCGTCTCCACCACCCGGCCCCCTTCGAGGACCAGGATC
>Ga0114931_10000802_pt1 | contig 39206 bp, 32 predicted proteins | sample 2SBtaG_FD_89579 | JGI IMG/M metagenome (GOLD analysis project Ga0114931, IMG submission 89579) | Deep subsurface microbial communities from Kolumbo volcano to uncover new lineages of life (NeLLi) - 2SBTROV14_V59a metaG | ecosystem: Environmental > Aquatic > Marine > Volcanic | place: Kolumbo... | reverse complement strand
CGCTCCGTGCGCACTCAACAGACCCGTCGTCGCTCCCCGAGGTCCTTGCGAACCGGCCGCTTTCCTGCGGCGCCGCACTCAGGCCACGCGCGCGGTACGCCCACTAAACATGCCGGAGAGCCTACTTGTGGACCACGACGCGGCTGCCGGGTTGCGCTTTCGACGCCCAGATGCCGTGGAAGCCGCGCGGTAGCGGCGGGTCGGCAAAGAAGAACAGGTACTTCGCGTCGAGCGGCGCGAGATTCACGCAGCCGTGGCTCATCTCGACGCCGAAGTTACGGTGCCAGAAGGCGCCGTGCAGGGCGTACGAGTGATAGAAGTACATCACGTAGGGCACGTCCTCGATGCTGTATGGCAGGTCGCCCGCTGCGGTGCCGTCGCCGTCCATCGTGGTCGTGATGTGCTTCTCGCGGATGCGGTAGTCGCCGGTCGGCGTGCTGTGGTCCTTGTCCTTGATCTTCGAGTGCCGGCCGCCGGAGACAAGAGTCGCGTACACAGGGGTGACGCCCTCGAATGCGACCAGGCTCTGCTCCTCGAGGTTCACGTCGATCCAGCGCTCGCCCGGCGCGAGATCCCTAGGCGGAGGACCGGGCCGCGTGATGCGTACGTAGCGGTCGCGGATCCAGCTGCCGTCCGCGGTTTCCTCGTACTTCTTGCCGTGAAGCGTCTTCTCGCGCCCGGTGAGCTGGATCGCCTCGAACTTCTTGACGCTGCCGGCAGTCGTGATCTTGCCGTCGTCGTCGATGTTGTACGTGGTGGCGTGCTTGCGTCCGCCGAACACCCACGCGATGGGTAGCTTCCAGTCGCCGCCGAGCTCCACGCCGTGGAAGTCGAAGCCCGACGTCTGCCAGAAGCGATCGGAGGGCACCACGAGCCCCTTGGTCGTCTTGTACCAGGTGCGTCCGTTCCAGCGGAATGTCTTGTCGATGGCGACGTAGAAGCCCGCCACCATGCGCTTCGCCAGCACGTCGTCCGAGTCGGCGCTGAGCTGGTCGAGCGTCATGTCGTGCAGCTTGTCCTTGATATTGTGCTGCTGCCACCACGGCTTGTCGGCCTGGGGATCGCCGGCGTCGTTCTGGATACCGACGGAGATGCCGGCGTCGGCGAGGGCCTGGTTGATGTGCTGGCGCTCCTCGGGTGCGCCTGCGTCGGAGAGCGACGCAGCGACCGTCGTGCTGTCCTCCTGCTCGCGGCGTCGCGCGGCCTCGCGCGCCTTCTTCCTCTCGCGCGCCTTCTTGGCGCTCTTGAGGTAGGGCTCGTACTTGTTCATCTGCTCGCGCGAGGGCACCGAGTGGTAGAGCGGCGTTCCGTTCTTCGCGTTGCGCGCGTAGCGGTAGGGCAGGATCGCTGTCAGGTCCGGCTGCTTGATCGCGAACTTGACCTGCGGATGGTTCAGATCCGTCGTGCCCTGGTTGCCGCACACGTAGCCGCCGCTCAGGACGTGGTACCAGCCGCCGCTGCAGTTGTCGGTGGACACTGCTTTCTTTTCCACCGGAACGCGGCCGCCGTTCCGGATGTAGCCAAGCTTGTCCTTTCGATCGAACTTCGGGTGGCCGTACACCGCCGCGGCGATGGAAGTGACGACGAACAGCGGACCCGTGTACGTCGGCTCGGCGTCGACGGTCCCTGCGTCGGCCGCTCCCTTGTCGTGGGTCGAGTCGGCGCGCGGCTGCAGCTCCTCGGGCAACGTGGGATCGCCGACCTGCGCCGTGCCCTGCTGGGCGATGGGCGCGCTGGTGCGCGCGCGGGGATCGGCACCGGGCGGCGGCGTGTGGTTGCACGCGGAGATGGCGGCGCCGGCAAGTGCGAGCACACCGGCGAGCGTCAGGCGGCCGAACGCCGTGCTGTGGGAGACGGAAGGCATTTTCGATCGAGCTACGTTTCCGGGGACCCTAGCCATAGCCGTTGGCTGGGCACCACTTCTCGGCAGGCCTTGGGCCGGCCGCCAAGCCGGAATCCGGCCCACCGCGGAGAAAGTGTGGCGCACTTTGGGGGCGATGCCAGCCATGGGCGCTGCCCTGTGCGAGGCCCGTGCCAGGACCCGTCCCGGGCGTTCGCCTGCGGTACGGCGCCGGACTATCTTGTGGACCGTGGGATACACGACGCAGTGGCGTGGCCAGCGGGACACGACCTCCCGTCACCGCTTCTGGAAGCTGCTGTTGGCGTCCCTGGCGCTGCACGCCCCACTGACGCCGCTGGCGGCGCTGGTGGGGCTGATCGGCCTCTTGGCCCGGGCGCCGACCGACAATCTGCCGCCCAGCACCGAGAAGATCACGGCGATCCCGGTCGAGCTGCTGGAGGACCAGGGGACCGGGCCGGCCGGCACCAAGGGCGATGAGCCCAAATCCGCCCCGAAGGCGGCCAAGGCGGCACCTCCGGTGGCCAAGAAGGCGCCCGCGACGTCCGAGCTCGTGACGGGTGCCGAGGACGCGGGCGCGCCATCGCCGGGCGCATCGGATGGGGGCAAGGTGGGGGGCGATGCCGGCAAGGCGCGAGCCGGCACGGGAGCGTCGGTGGGTGATCCGGTCGCGCTCAGCGGCTCGGCGGGACACGTGGCCGACGCGCACGCGAACGTGCGGCTCATCATCTACAATGACCGTATCCGGCACCATCCGCTCGGCAAGCGGATTGGCAAGCTGCTGGGTCAGGTCGATCAGTGGCATGACTTCTTCGGCCCCGCGGGGCTCGATCCGATCAACGATTTCGACCGCATCCTGATCGCCGGGCCCCAGCTGCGCGATTCGTCCAACGTGGTGGCGGTGCTGCGCTACAACACCAGCCGGCAGCGGATGAAGAAGGCGCTGGACGCGCTGGTCGCGCGCGACACGCCTGAGGGCGGTTGGCTCGACGCCGGCGTGCTGGCGGCGCGCGCGCGCGGCGACCGTGCTGAACGCGTGTTCGTGTTGCCGGCGCCGCACATCCTGGTCGTGACGCCGCCCAGCGCCGAGAAGTCCGCGCTCTCGCTTTCCCCGCATACGCGCTTTCCGCCGGGCAAGGGCAACGTCGCGCTGTCCGTCTACGTCAAGACGCCCTGGCGCGCGTTTATCGGCATCGGGTTCCGGGTGCCCAGGTCGATCGCGTGGGTGCGCATGGAGATCACGCCCACGTCCGACGGCGGCGCGACCGCAACCGTGGTCGCCCAGGACGCGTCGTCCGACGCGGCGGCGCGCGACGCCGAGTACCTGACGAAGTCGATCAACGCCGTTACCCAGGTCAACCTCGGCATCGTGGGTGCGCTCTTCGGGCATAGGCAGCTCAAGCTGATCGAGCCGGTGAGCTTCTCGGCGCACGAAAAGCGCATCGAGGGCTCGGTGCGCGCGACGCCGAAGGAGCTCGGCGCGCTGCTCGAGGCGGTGTGGGCGAAAGCGCAGCAGATTGCGCAGGACAACGCGCGCGCCGCCGCGCGAAAGAACGCGAAGGCCGACGCGGGAGCCCCCGTGCCGTCCGCGCCGGCGTCGAGCGCCGCGCTGTCGGCCCCCGCGCCGGCCCCGTCCGCGCCGGCTCCGTCCGCGCCGGCTCCGTCCGCTGCTGCCCCGCCCGACGCCGGCTAGGCTGCTATCCAGATTCCGTCCGCGCTGCGACGCCAGCCAGCATCGCGTCGACGCGGGTGGGGTCGAGCTCCCCGATGCAGAGCTTGCGTCCCTTGCGGGGCACCACCACGACCCGACAGCGGCCGCGCGCGCTGTCGGCTATGCTCGACAGACCGAAATCGATCAGTAGACCCAGCACGATGACCAGCACGGCCAGACCGAGCAGCGGGAACGAGCCGCCCGGCACGCGCAGGCCGTCCACGAACAGACCCATGCCGAAGTAGCTGCCGAGCACCAGCGCGAGCAGCCCCGCGTACAGTCCGGCGCGCGCGAAGCGCACTTCCCTCGTCACGCGTGCCAGGTTGGCCAGGGGCACGAGCGTCTCGCGGTCGCGCAGCACGCGTCCGAGCAGCTCGGTCCGGTGTGCGAGCTCGAGCCCGCGCGGGGTCACCGAGAGACGGGCCGGGCGGCGGTAGGCGAGCGCAAAGCGTCCGATCAGGCGCGCCAGGCCCAGCACGAACAGGATGCCGCTCAGCGCCAGCAGCGTCGTGGCCACCGGTCCATGCGGCGCGGGCGACAGCTCGCCGCTGAGGCGCGCGTCCGCGTCGCCGGGCGGTCCGGCGCCGAGCAGGGTGCAGAGGAGTGGACTCGTGGTGCGCTCGGAAAGCGCCAGCGCGGCCGCGCGCGCCTGTCCGGAGCTGCTGGCGGCGAGGGCTGCGGCGGCGACCAGGGACTCGGCGGCGTCGAAGCTCTCGGATGCGGCGCGGGGCTCTTCGGCGATCCGGGCCACGGCACGCCAGAGCGCATCGGCCTTGTCGCCCAGCGTCGCGTCGAGGGGGGTGAGCGCGTCGACGGGCGTGTGCGCGGCGAGCCAGACCAGCGCCGAGGCGAACTCCAGCTCTGTCTCCGGTGCGCCGGGCAGCTTGCGGCCGACTCCCAGGGCCAGAAGCGTACCGAGCAGCGCACGCTCCTCGGCGGTGTGGGCGCCCTGTTCGAGTACCGACAGAACGTTGCCGAGTGGCGTGTCCCCCGCTTCGCGTGCGGGCGCTGTGACGTCGACTTCCGGCAGCGCGCCGGCTTCGGAGCCGAAGCCGCGATTGCGTGCGCGTGCCGCCGCGAGCGACACGGCGCGCACGTAGTCGCCGAGGCTTCCGGCCTCGGGGTGGCTCGACAGCTCGTCGACCACCGCGCTGGGATGGGGACCGCTCGGCATGTTCAGGACTGGGACGACGCCTTATCCGAACCCCGCTCGCTCCGCCAGCCCTTCACGGAGCTCGTCCACATACCGCCTGGTATGTGGAGGGTTGGCGGCCGATTGTTGCGAGATCCGGGCTCGGGAGGCGAGGGGTCCGGGCCGCCGACAACTTGGCCCGACCGTGCCGGTGCAGGTACCGGAAACGGGTCACGCGCACCCACATGAAAGCGCGGATGGGAGATCGGGAGATGCCGACCAAGACTTCAAAGTCAGAGATGCTCGAGACCCTGAAAGCGATGCTGCGCGACGTGTTCCGTCTCAGGATGGACGGCGTGGCCTACGCGCGGCTCGCGCGTGCCCACGGTTACGTGGACGGCTACATGCGCGTCCTGCTCGAGACCGGCATCGCGGACAAGGGCGAGCTGCTCGAAATCGTGGCCGAGGAACGCAACAACGTGGACGGCCCCGCCACCAGCGTGCTGAGCGCCACCGCAGCAGCGTAGAAGAGACGCTCCGGCCGGCGGTGTCGCGCCGCGGCTCTCTTTCGAGTGGCTGCCAGGACCCGCCGGCGGGCGGGGGGAACCGAACTACGGCGTGACGAGCTTCACGTCGCCGACGCTGATCGGCTTGCCCTTGCGCCACCACGTCATGACCTGCGTGGAGCCGTTCACGTCGAGGATGTGGTTGAACGCGCCCGCGAAGGCTTCGCCCTCCACGCTGAGCGACTTGGCCGTCCAGTTGTGTCCGCCCCCGCTCGGCGCCGGCGCGCCCACGGCCCAGCGCAGCTGACCGTTGGTCGCGTCCTGGTAGGCGATGTGCACCTCGCCCGAGCCGGTGACGCTGATCGCCGAGTCGTCGCCGACCACGGCCTGGCCGTCGGCAGTGCTGCCGCTGTCCACCACCTCATGCTTGCCCGGCGTCGTGCCGCCCTTGACCATCATGTAGTCGACCGACTCGTCGAAGCCGTTCACGTAGCTGACGTGCCAGTCGCCGCTCTGGTCGATGAACAGGCTCGCTCCGATGCCGACGTCGCCCGTGTCGATGTCGTTGCCCTGCGCATCCTTGCCCTGGCCGTCGAGCAGGAGCGGCGTGCCCCAGGTGCCGCCGTTCTCGCTCACGCCGTACAGGTTGCCGTGGATGCGGTCGTAGAAGACGATTCCGAGCCCCGAGGACGTCGACGCCATCGAGACGTACAGTCCGTACGCCTCCGGGTAGTCCTCGGTGGCGGTCGATGCCAGCGTCGCCGTGCAGGTCGGGGTGCCGGCCACGTCCATGCACTTGTTGCCGCTGGTGCAGTTCGGACTGCAGCCGCTGGCCGGCTTCTCGCAAACACCCGTGTCGATTCGGCAGTACTCGCCCGTGTTGCAGGTGTAGTCGCGGCACGGGACGCTGTCGGCGACCGCTGCGTCGGCGAAGCTCCAATCACTTGTGGCTGCGGGTGTCGGGGTGCTGGCGGTCGCCACGCGCACCGAGCTCTTGGCTGAACCGGGGCTGCCGCCCTGCTTGATGGCCAGGTACGCGATGACCGGCTTGCCATCCACGATCAGGAGCTTCGCGTAGCGCCCGATGTCGCCGTGGTCGTCGGACTCCACGGTCTGCGTGCTCCAGGTCGTGCCGTCGTAGCTGGCAAACTCGAGAGCGCGGTGGGTGGCGTCGTAGTAGGCCACCTCCGGGTTGCCTGCACTGTCGAGCTGGATGCTCGTCCACAGACCGACGTCGTCTCCCGGATCGGTCAACCCATGGCGGAAGCCCTCGGCGTCGTAGAAGTCCGGGTCGGGCGGGCCGCCCGTGGTGCCGGGGTCCAGGGTGGGATCGACGGAGGGCAGGCCGTCGACGCTCTGCCAGTCGACCTTCTGGCCGTCCCATTTCCCGACCACCAGATCGCCGAACAGGACCGAATCGGGGCCCGCGTCGGGCGCTTGCGTGTAGCCGATGTCGTCGTAGCCGGCGACCCACACGGTGCCGTCCTGGCCGACCGCAGCGGACGAGTAGCTCCCCACCAGGCCTGGCAGGATCTGCTCGCAGGTGGGGCAGCTCGACGGCTTGTCGGTCTTCGTGTCGCTGCCGCAGGAACAACCCGACCACGACGCGGCAATCAGCATCGCGCCGGCGGTTGCTGCGACGCGGACGAGGCGACCGGGGGCCACACTTTTCGAGCCTCCAGCGCCCGGAGGCTCGTCGTCGTCGTCCCGACCGCCGCGGCGGCGCAGGCCGAGCAGCAGCCCCAGTCCGAGGATCGCGCCGAGGCCGTAGCCCGTGCCCGCCGGGCTCGTGTCGCCGGGCACGCGGCAGCCGCAGCTGCTCGCCGTAGCCAGCGCAGGGTCCTGCCGTCCGCGGATCAGGCCCTGCTGCTTCGTCGCGATGTTTCCTTCCTCGTCCTTCGCTTCCACGCTGATGCGTTTCGCCCGGGCGACATCGATGTCCTTGACCGCGTCGGCGGTCTGCCACTCGCCGAACGGCGCGTTGTCGAGCGCCCAGCGCACCTGGATGGCGGGCTGCGGGGAGACCGTGTCGCGCACCTGGATGCCCAGCTGGTCGGCGGACACGTGCGAAGCCAGGTCGATATCCGGGGGCGACTTGTCGATCAGCACCTCGACCGACGCGAAGCTGCGGTCGACCGTCGTCGGCTGTCCAACGACGCGCGAACGCACGTCGATGCGGTGGCGCGCCTGCAGCGACAGTGTCGGCGAGTCGACGGTGATGTAGCGGGAGTCCGTCCACTCATGCCAGAAGCCGCCGTCGAGGCGGTACTGGTACTCGATAGGCTGCGCGCCGGTGTCGAGCGAGCTCGAGACCCTGAGCTCCACCTTCGGCCGGTCCTTGGCGGTGATGGTGGGGAGGGCCAGCCCTCTGGGGTCGACCTTCTTCGAGACCAGCTCCGCGGTCGTGTGGCTGCGCAGCAGCGGGGCGGTCGCCCCCGACACGGTGCTGAACGAGGCGAAGATGCCCAGGAAGTTGTCGCTGCCCTTGGTGAGCAGCCGGAGTCCCGGGCTGCCCTGTCCCTTCACCGTGGGCGGGATCGTGAGCTGGATGCCGAACGAGGTCAGCTGGCCGTTGATGTCGACCGGGGAGATCGAGCCGCCCAGCGCTCCGCCGACCTGTCCCGCGATGATCTTGGCGAGCGCGTCGGCCGCTGACTTCTCGTCCTCGCGCAGCAGCGGCGCGTTGAACAGCTTGGGGTTCGATACGTCGATCTTGTCGAGCACCGGGGTCAGCTGGCTCTGGTCGTTCACGTCGAGATTGACCGGCACGACCACGTCGAAGCTGGTCGAGAAAGCGCGGATGTAGCGGTCGCTCGACCAGACGTAGAAGTCGATGGTCAGCTGCGGCATCGTGACCTTCAGCAGCGGATCGCTTGCCAGATCCGTGCCGTCGCCGATCTCCACCGTGGGCGGCTTCTGCGGCCTGACCATCAGCGCCAGCGGCTGCTGCTTGCGCTGCCGGCCGAGGTCCTTGAGCGACGGGATGAGCAGGCCCAGCGTGTTGGAGTTGAGTATGCTGCCGAGCGTGCTGCTGCCGATGCCGAGGCACAGCGCGCCGCTGTTGTACACGCCGCCGAGCAGGTAGTCGATGTAGCGCTGGCTGACGGCAAAACCGACGTCCGGGCCTGCGCCGGTCCAGTTGGGGACCGTGTTGGCGCGGATCTCGTCGGGGATCGGGATCCCCTCGGGGCGGGTCAGATTCGCGATCGGAACGCAGGTGGCGATCGGCGTGGGCTCGGCGCCGCCGAGCATGCCCACCGTGGCGCCGTTGTTTACCGGGTCCAGATCGCCCCAGGTCATGTTGGCGTCGTTGTCGCGGGCGCCCTCGCCGCCGAGCGCCGCGAGGAAGTTGAATCCGCCTTTGGTGCCGGGCGAAATGCTGGCCAGCGCGCTCTCGAGGTTGACGTTCCCGTCGGTGCCGAGCGCCATGCCCACGCACTCGGCGCTCGTATCGGGGCACTGCCCCTGCGCGTTCGGCGAGCAGTAGCGGCAGGTCCCGCCGGAGTCAGGGTAGGTGCCCGAGGGGCAGGTGACGCCCGTGGTCGGGTCCTCGGTCGTGCAGAGCTGCTTCTCGACGGTGCTCTTCAACGAGTCGGTCAGCGGCGAGATGAGCTGGCCGGCGAGGAAGCTCTTCAGGAAGTTGGTGATGCTGCCCAGGATGCCGCAGCCGAAGTGCAGGTTGCTCTCGAGGGCATTCTTGTCGACCGTGAGCGCGTTGATCTTGACCTTGGTGTAGCCCTTGCGCGAAGCGTGGGTCGGGTCGAGGTCGGTTTCCAGCGACACGTCGATGTTGACGGGGATGTCGGCGAAGTTGCCGCCGTTGTCCAGCGACGCGCACATGCTGCCGATGCTGGTGCTGATCGGCGCTCTCTGCAGCCGTATCGGCAGCGTGCCGGTGACGTGGATGTCGTGCGGCGCTGCGGTCGATATGGTCAGGTTGGCCTTGCCCAGGCCGATCTCGACGATGCACTCCTTCGGGTTTGCCGTCGGCTTCGGCCCGTTCTTGCACACGTCGATGTTTACCTTGGCGATGATCACCGTCGTGCTCGTGTGGGACGGAGGAACGTCGAACGTGATCGTGCCGTTCGGATCCGTGCCTCCACCCACCAGATTGCCGGCTATTGGCCCGAGGTTTGCGCTCAGGAACTTCAAGCCGCTGTCGGTGAGCCGCACGCTGGTGGCGTTCTCGACCCGTTTGTCCGAGGGGAACCCGCCGGGAAGAGGCGTGACACCGCAGCCCGAACAGCCTGAACAGCTGCCTGCGCAACCCCCGAATATGACGATAACAAAGATGAAGAGGAAGTGCTTCAGCCATCGAGGCATGCGTTCATCTCCCGAAGCTATGCGGCCAGGCGGCCGCGCTTTCACGCGCCCCAGCGCGCAAGGACGTGCACCCAGAGTGTAGCGCGGACGGCAGCGCGGTTGTTTGACGAATCGTCTATTCCAGTCACGGCAAGCGGGCCACATGAGCGGCATCGCGTGTGCCGATGTCAGGCCGGGTAGGGCTGGGTGCGATACCCCCCTACCTCGCCGACCGGGCCGCTACTTGCACGTGTTGAACTTGCTGTCGTCGATCTTGATGGCACTGGCCGCGAACTTCGTCGCCAGGTGCCAGGAGTCCTTGCAGCCGCCGGCCGAGTTGCTCGTGGAGCACCAGTCGCCCTCGGGCAGCTGCTGGGTCTTCGCGTACTGGTCGGAGCCCTTGCACGTGTGCTTCGCGTCGGTGCCCTTCCACAGGACGGGATCGCCGCTGAGCAGCACGCATAGCGACTCGCCCAGGTCGACGATGTCCACCGTGTCGGCTTCGGCCACGGTGATGTAGCCGTTGAAGCTGCCGCCGTTCTCCCAAGCGAACTCGCCCTCGGCCGGCGCGCACAGCGGCGGCTCCAGATTGGCCGCGCGGAACGAGCCCACGCAGTCGTGATCCTTGGACAGGGTCGCCGTCACGTCGACCTGGTGCAGCGGCAGGAGCGCGTAGCTGTCCTGCGCGTCGTTGATGTAGATGGGGACGACCAGCTTGTCGAAGGTGGCCGAGTAGGTATCGCCGCTGGCAGTGTAGGGCGTGGAGACGGGGCCTACGTCGATGCCCGACGACTGGTCGGTGAACTTCGCGAAGCAGGTCCCGTCCGTCGGTGCGCCGATGAGCGCCTGCGGAATGCTGGCGCCGGCCGTGACCGTCTTCTGCGTCGTGTCGTACTCGAACAGGATGTTGAACTCGCCGACGCCGGACTGGTAGCAGGCCTGCTGGTGCAGATCGATCTTCTTGGTGATGATCGAATCCTGCATGTACGGCTGGATCAGCGCCACCGGCGAGCTGACCTGGAGCTGGCTCACCCGGAGCTGGACCTTGTCGCCGGTGTTGTCCGCCTTGGCGAGGCAGGCGTTGCCCGGGCCGTCCGGCCCGGCGGCGTAGCACTCGGCCGCCGTCGGCTTGCAGCCTCCGGCTGTGCCTCCGCCGGTGCCGCCGTTGTCGCTGCCCCCGCTGCTGCTGCAACCGGCAGCGAGCGCGACGCCCGTCACCACGAAAGGCACCACGAGGCCAAAGGGACAACGCAACATTTGCCTGGACTCCTCTCTCGACCCGCCGCCGGGGCGCACCATTGCGCAGACGCCGGCCACTGTCACCGCGTGTTAGCCGATCGAGAGCCCCGCGCCAAGCGGGCGGCCTGGCTGGTGCTACGCGCCGAAGTGGACGAGCGTCCGGAGCGAGTCCAGCCGTTCGGCGACCTGGGAGCGCTCGAGCCCGGCGAGCCGGCGGGTTCCCACGTCCTCGACGCAGAAGCTGGCGACCGTGGCTGCCATCATGAGCGAGCGGCGCAGCGTCGAGCGATCCAGCTCGCCCTCGTCGGCGAGGTAGCCCAGCAGGGCGCCGGCGAAGGTATCACCCGCGCCGGTCGGATCGATCTCGGTCTCGAGCGGATACGCTGGCGCGAAGAAGATGCCGTGCTCGTCGAACAGCATCGCGCCGTACTCGCCGCGCTTCACCACCAGGCGCTTCGGGCCCATGTCGAGCACGGCCCGCGCTGCCTTCTTGATGTTCCACTCGTCCGCCAGCTGGCGCAGCTCCTCGTCGTTGATGACGAGCGTGTCGATGCGCTCGAGCACCTTGCCGAGCGTTTCACGCTCGCCTTCGATCCAGAAGTTCATCGTGTCGGCAGCCACGAAGCGCGGGTTCTTCACCTGCTCGAGGACCTGCAGCTGCAGCGCCGGATGGATGTTGCCGAGCAGGATGTACTCGCTGTCGCGGTAGCTGTCGGGCAGCTTGGGCGAAAAGTCCGCGAAGACGTTGAGCTGCGTGTCCAGCGTGGTGCGGTTGCCGAGGTTCTCCGCGTAGCGCCCCGCCCAGCGGAACGTCTTGCCGTCGGCCTTCTCGATGCCGGACGTATCGACGCCGCGGCTCGACAGATCGCCGAGCGTCTTTTCCGGGAAGTCGTTTCCGACCACGGCCACAACGCGCGCCGGCGCGAACAGGCTGGTGGCCATCGAGGCATAGGTCGCCGACCCGCCAACCACGTCCTTGGACGCACCGGTGGGCAGCTCGAGGTCGTCGAAGGCCATCGAGCCGACGATCAGGACGGGGGTACTGTTCTTGTTGCTCATCGATGCTCTTTTTCGAGGTAGGGATGGATCAGCCAATCGAGCCGGGCGCGCGCTTCGGCGCTGATGCTTTCCGTGGGGGTGATCAGGGCGGACTCGAGCGCCCTGGAGGCCGGGCTCTGGGCCGGGTCTGGCAGGCTTGCCGCCAGCTCGGTGACCATGCGTTTCGCGAGCTCGGCGTTGTGCCGCAGCACGGAGAGCACGCTGTCGACCGAGACGGCTTCTTCCGTTTCGTGCCAGCAGTCGTAGTCGGTTGCTAGCGCCATGGTCGCGTACGGCATTTCGGCTTCCCGCGCCAGTTTCGCCTCGGGCATCGAGGTCATGCCGATGACCGAGACGCCCCAGCTCCTGTACAGCAGGCTCTCGGCGCGGGTAGAAAATTGCGGCCCTTCCATGCACACGTAGGTGCCGCCGCGATGCAGCGTCGCTCCAGCGCGCTCGGCCGCCGCCGCGGCAGCCTCGGCCAGGGTGGAGCACACGGGGTCGGAGAATCCGACGTGCGCCGCCACGTCATCGTCGAAAAACGTGCTGATCCGGCGCTTGGTGAGGTCGATGTACTGATCGACGATCACCACGTCGCCTGGCGCGATATCCTCCTTCATCGAGCCTACTGCCGAGAGGCTGATGACCTGTCCGGCGCCGAGCTTCTTCAACGCGCAGATATTCGCCCGGTAGTTGATCTTGTGCGGTGGGACGCGGTGGCCGCGGCCGTGCCGCGGAAGGAACAGCAGCGTGGCGTCGCCGAGCTTGCCGCGGACGATCGCGTCGCTGGGCGAGCCGAAGGGTGTGTCGACAACGACCTCTTCGACGCTGGAAAGCCCGTCGATTGTGTAGATGCCGCTGCCGCCGATGACAGCGAGGACACGGTTCATGGATGCGGGCCGTAACACGCCGCGCGCGCGCCAATCAAGCCGCGCCCCGGCCGGCGGGGTCTCCGCGGGCTAGCGCGGGGCCTGCCCGAAGCCGCGGCTCTGTGCCAGGAGGCGCTCCGCGGTCCTGGCCTGCCGCGAGCGGCGGCATTCCTCCGCCCGGAACACGGACACGAGCCGGGTCGTGGCGGTGTCCAGATCGTCGTTCACCAGCACGTAGTCGAAGAGTCCGTAGTGAGCGATTTCCTCGCGCGCCACGCGGAAGCGCCGCTGCACGGTCTCCTCGTCCTCGCTGGCGCGTCCCCGCAGCCGCTTCTCGAGGACGTCCATGCTCGGGGGCAGGATGAACACAGCGACGGCGTCGGGCCTGGCGCTCTTGATCTGCCGGGCGCCCTGGTGGTCGATGTCGAAGATGAGGCCTCGTGCGCCGGACGCGCGCTCCAGCTCCGCGCGTGTCGTGCCGTAGAGATTACCGTGGACCTCGGCCCACTCCACGAACTCGTCCAGCTCGATCAGCTTCTCGAAGGTCTCGCGACCGACGAAGTGGTATTCGCGACCGCTCTGTTCGCTGGCCCGGGGCTTGCGGGTGGTGTGCGACACGCTGAAGCCGAGGTCCGGAACCTGTTGCCGAAGTCTCCCGGTGAGTGTCGTCTTGCCTGCGCCCGAGGGGGAGGAGACGATCAACAAGAGCGGCCCGCTATTCGACATTCTGCACCTGCTCCCGCATGCGCTCGATCTCGGACTTCATCTCTACTACCAGATGCGCGACCGGTGCGTCCTGGCTCTTCGAGCCGACCGTGTTCACCTCGCGTCCGACCTCCTGCAGCAGGAAATCGAGCCGGCGGCCGACCGGCTCGTCCTTGTCGAGCAGATCCGCGAACTGGACGTAGTGGCTCTCCAGCCGGACGAGCTCCTCGGTCACGTCGCTGCGGTCGGCCAGTACCGCGATCTCGGTTTCGATCCGGCCCGGTTCCACGCCGATGCCGGTGTCGGCCAGCAGCCGGTCCAGGCGTTGCCGCAGTCGCTCGCGGTGCGCCTGGACCATCTCGTCACCGCGCTCCGCGATCGCGTCGCGCAGCTTCTTCGCCGCGCCGAGCCGTGTCGTGAGCTCGCGCTCGAGAGCGTTGCCCTCGGCCCGCCGCATCTCGTCCAGGCTCGAGAGCCCGCGCTCCAGCGCGCTCTTCAGCGCGGCGCGCACCGCGTCCACCTCCGCCACGGAGCTGGTCGACAGGAGATCGGGCACCGCCGTCACCGCGGTGAGCGGCAACTCGCTCCCTGGCGCCAGCTCGTCCCTGAGCTTCGACAGCGCAAGGTACGTGGCGCGGGCCCGGGCGAGGTCCAGGCGCGGCGGGGGCAGGGGAGTGCCTTCCAGGCGCACGCCGATGTCGTAGCGACCGCGCGTCAGCCGCTCGCGCGCGAGCTGCTCGAGGTAGAACCCCTGGTCGGACAGCTCGGACGGCATGCGCACGCGCACGTCGAGGAAGCGATGGTTCAGCGAGCGCACCTCGAGGACCACCCGCCCTTCGCCGAGCGTCGCCTCGCCGAGCCCGAAGCCGGTCATGCTCTTCATGAGCGCGCTCCGGGGCTTCGCAGGTATTCCAACGTGGGGGCGAGCCCCTGCTTCCACTCCATGCGCGGAGCGTAGTCGAGAAACTCGCGTGCGCGCTGGATGTCGGCGACGGAGTGCCGGACATCGCCCGGGCGCGGCTCGGAGTGGACCACCGCCGGCTTCCTTCCGAGCACGCTGCCCAGCTCCGCGATGACTTCGTTCAGCGAGACCTGCGTTCCAGTGGCGATGTTCACGACTTCGCCGCCCAGTCGGCGCGGGCTCTCTGCCGCGGCGAGGTTGGCCGCCACCACGTTGTCGATGAAGCAGAAATCGCGCGTGGTGCCGCCGTCGCCGAACACGATCAGCGGCTCGCCCTGGAGCGCCGCCCAGCCGAAGCGCGGGATGGCCGCGGCGTAGGCGCCGTCGGGCCGCTGGTGCGGACCGAACACATTGAAGTAGCGCAGGCTCAGGGTTTCGATGCCGTACAGCGACGCGAACACGCGCATGTACTGCTCGGCCGCGAGCTTGCTTACGGCGTACGGGGACAGCGGCGCCGTCGGCATGTCCTCCCGCTTGGGCAGGTCGGGCAGATCGCCATAGGCCGCGGCCGACGCCGCCAGGATCACGCGCCGTACGCCGGCGCGGCGCGCCGCGTCCAGCACCGTGACGGTTCCACCGACGTTTACCGAGTCCGCGCGCACCGGGTCGTCGATGCTGATGGGCACCGAACCGATCGCTGCCTCGTGGAACACGACCTCGACCCCGGTCGAGGCGCGCGCCATCAGCTCGGCGTCGCGCACGTCGCCGGCGATGCGCTCCACCTGGTCGGGGTCGGTGCCTTCGAGGTTGTCCCAGCTGCCGAACGAGAGGTCGTCGACGACCCGGACGCGCTCGCCCGCGCGAGCCAGCGCCAGCACCAGATTCGAGCCGATGAAGCCCGCGCCGCCGGTGACCAGGAAGCGCGCCATGCGAGAGCGTCCGGGGCCTCGTCAGAGGCCCTTGCGGCGCTTGATGTCCTCCATCATGCGCCGGTACTCGATCTCCCACATCGTGGTGCCTTCCTTGACGTGCTTGAGCCGCCCGCGCACCTCCTGGGCGAGCTCGTCCTCGACCTGCTCCTGCTTGCGCAGCGGACCGCGCATCTTGCGGCGTAGCACTACGTCCTCGGAGTAGATCTCTTCGACGTTGCCGGAGTGCATGAGCATTTCCAGCAGCTGGTCGAGCAGATAGTCGATGGCCTCGTCGCCGAGCTTGATGCCCTTCTCGGAGGCGAGCAGCCGCCTGAGACGGCCGAGCTCGCTCGGCGGCAGGTTGCGCTGGGCGGCCATGTCCCGCGCGCGCTCGTTGACCTCCTGCTCGTCGTTCACGTACTGCTTCAGCACGGCCTCGATATCGAGCTGGACCTCCTTGGGGGCCTCGCATTCGATATCCGCCTCGGCCGTGAGTGCGGCGACGATTTCGGAGGCAACCTGGGGCACCTTGGCGCTGTACAGCCGCATGATGGGGGATCCGTACCCGTTGTGCGGCCTCAAGGCACGTAGAATCTGGCGTGTGCCGGGCGAATTCCAGCGCCCGCCGGGCTAGCGCGAGCGCTTGGGCGAGCGCGCGGGGCGCGCCCCGAGCCTCAGGCGGCCGAACACCGCTTCGCGCTGGCGCTGCTTGTACGCTTCATGGCTCGCGTCGCCCGACTCGTTGGCGGCCTCGGTCTCGGCGTCCAGAAGCTGGAACTCGCACAGCATGTACACGATGGGCCCGAGGTTCTCCGAACCCGGGGGCGCCAGCTCCATGATGTGCGGCGGCACTCGCACCGGCACGTCCGTCACGAAGTGGATGACGCGATAGCTGGCGGCGCTGAAGCGGTTGTCCCCGGGCGTCAGCTCGTCCTCGAGCTCGCCCTGGAAGCGATCCACCATCTTGCGCAGGTGAGGCTGCGTCTCGCAGTAGCTGCGGAAGTGGAAGATCGTGTTCGTGCTCTCGTTCGGCACCACGTAGTTGAACGGGAACAGCCGCTCGGTCAGGTACGCGAGCACCGGCAGGATGTGATCGCGGGTGCGCGTGACGATGCGGAAACGGAGCTTGTCGTACAGGGCCGCCGCGGTCGCTTCCGTTTTGGACAGGAGCTTCGTGTACGTCGAGTCGAGGTTCTTGCGGCCTCCGATGAACTCCGTGATCGGGAAGCCTTCGCTCAGCATCGTGCCGACGACCCGGTAGACCTTTTCCTCCACGAAGTGGAACAGATCCCGGTCGCTCACCGGCAGCCGGAACAAGAGCTCCCGCCCTGCCATGTGGTTGATGATCTGGACCGACTTGAGGATCGTACAGGCGCACAGCTGGCGGTGGCCTTTGCCCGAGGCCATCACGAGCAGATCCTCGATGCTGGCGCGCTCGACGGGCTTCGGGATAGCGAAGGCAAAGTTCCGACGAAGGTAGCTTATCGCTTCCGCCTTCATGTGGTCCATGAACTCCCGATCGCCGGCGTCAGCCGGGTCGAGCTCGTAGTTCTCGACGAAGTGGCGCGCTTGATCGCGGCTCGTGAAGTTCAGCCGATGCCAGTCGACGACGGAGCCCCCCCGCAGGATCAGGCGAAGCGCTTCCACGTCGTGCAGCGACAGCTCGTCGATGCGCTTCAGCGCGGCCGGCGCCTGGGACGCCACGGGTCGTTCGCTGGAACGAGGAGCTTCGCTGTCTGAGCGCGGAGTCACAGGCCCATCACCTTGGCGGGCCCGGCGTCACGGCGTGTCGTCAGTGGCCGGGATTCGTGGTCGTCGCGTCAGCGGGCGACGATTTGCCGAGCGAGAGAGTGCCAAAAAAGATACCTAGCGCGAGCCCGAGCACAGCGATCTGTGCGCCGAAGGCGCCGCTGGCGAGCAGAGCGAGGGGGATCAGAGCAGCCAGGTACCAGAAATTCAGCTTCATTCAGCTTCTCCGCGAGGCGGGGCGAAAACCCCGGAGCGAAACCCCCAACACGGTGCTCAAGGTAGGATGAGGTAGGACAATGTGGGATAGCGTGCCACAGGCGCGTGAAGCGGGCCAACTGTTAGCGGGCCTGGCCGGGGCATTCAAGGGGCTTGTCGCCCTGCGACATATTTATGTGGGTATTTAGCCGACCGGGGCATACAGCGTGACGACCCGACATCCGTCAAGCTCGCGTGTGCCGGGCGGCTTTGTTAGCGTGTTCGACCGTGGTCCCCGCAACGCTTCGACGCGCACTTCCGCTGTCCCGCGCCGTGAGGACGCTTGCTCGGCGGCTGTTGCTGCTGGCCTCGCTGCTCGTGGTCGGCTGCGGTGACAGCGGGTTCTTCCCGAACACCGTGGACCCCGGTCAGGACTTCGGCATCGCCGAAGTTGTCTATGACTCGAACTACTTCTACTGCAAGGTCGAGCCGATGCTGTTCCAGATGCGCTGCGGCTCGGGCGATCCGTCGAAGGGGGATGCGTCGGGTGGCTGTCACTTCAACGTGACGAGCTACCGGCTCACCGACTATTCGCCTCTGGTTGGCAAGTCGTGTGGAGCCAACGCGGCTCCCAACCAGTCGCCTCCCGTTCAAGCCGAGAACAACTACCGCACCTCGGAGGCGAAGATGGATCGCGACCCGGACACGGCGGCGCTCCTCAATAGGCCTACGGGCGTCGCGGCTCATCCGCGCGTCATCTTCAAGTCGAACAGCCCCCAGGCCGACATCATCCGGGCGTGGGCGACGAAGTTCTCGAGTCAATGAGAGGCCTGGTCCCGATCCTGTGTGCCGTTGCGCTGCTTTGTGCAGCGCTGCCTGCGCGCGCACAGGACGACAACGACGTCGATGCCTTCGCGCGGGTCATCGTCGCCGAGACCGCGCTCAGGTCCGGCCCGGGCGTCTCCCACCGCGTCATCTATCGTGCGCACCGCGGCGATACCTTCCTGATCCAGGGGCGCGCCGGTGCCGGCTTCTGGCTGCAGGTCGTACTGCCCGACGGGCGCGTGGGCTACGTTCTGGGCGACACGGTCGAGACGGTGGGCGCGGGCCCCGGCGCACCGGAGGGCGCGGTCAAGCCCGGCTTCTTCGCGCCGCCGGCGCTGCAGGAAGCGCACGGTGGGTTCGCGCTATGCGGCGGCGTGTTCGACCGCGACGGCTACGTCGAATTCAAGCCCGCGCTGGTGCTCGCGCCGGCGGTGTCGGTCGAGCCCTACATCGGTCTGGCGATGCAGACCGACGCGCGGCGTCTCGTCTACGGACTGGGTGCTTCGCTGGATCTCGCGCCGGACTGGGCGGTCGCACCCTACGTCACTCTCGGCGCCGGCGGGCTGCGCGATCAGCCGAGCGCGAATCTGAAGCAGAAGCCGCGGAATTTCTTCCAGGCACGCGCCGGTGGGGGGCTTCTGGTGTCGCTGCGCTGGAGGATCCTGTTCCGCTTCGAGGCGACCAATACGATCGTTTTCACTGAGGACTCGTACAAGAACGTGCAGAGCTACATCGGTGGCCTCGGCACGTACTTCTAGAGGGAGATCACGGTGCATATCGACAACCCCACCCGTTTTCCCGCCCCCGGACCCGGTCGCGCGGTGGTGTGGCTGCTGATGCCGACGCTGTGCCTCGCCCTGCTCGCGCTGGGCGGTTGCGCGGCGGTGCGTCCCGAGCAGCGTGCGGTCCTGGCCGATCCGGTCATGCAGTTCCAGAACGATCCCGGGGAAGAAGCCGCGCTGCAGCACGTGCTCGAGAACCGGGAGGGCGCCTACGGCGGCGGCTCGGTGCAGGGAGGCGGCTGCGGCTGCAACTGATGTGGGCACCATGACCGGAAGTCGGGACCCAGGTTGATGACCACGCTCCGCCACACCTCGAGGAGCGGCTCCAGCTCTGCGTTCGCTGCGCTGGTGATGGCGTTCGTGTCGCTGCTCGTGCCGACGCGCGCGCGGGCCCAGGTCGTCGAGACGCGGCTGCGTGCGACGGTCTTCCACGAGCCGTCGCCGACGAGCAAGATGACCGTGCTGACGCCCTCGGCGCAGCTCGAGGTGTCGCCGTGGGAGTTCCTCAGCGTGAACGCCGGCTACGAAGCGGACATCGTGTCGGGCGCCAGCGAGGAGGTGAAGGCCGGCACGTCGTCGCCGCCGGACGTCGTGTCCGCCGCTTCGGTCCACGACTTGAGGCACGTGGTGAACGGCGGCCTCACGATCACGCGCAAGCACACGCATCTGGGAGCGAGCTACGCCTACGGTACGGAGCGCGACTACCGCTCCAACTCGTTTACGGTGAACGCCGGCAGCGATTTCTTCCAGAAAAATACGCAGATCGAGCTGTCGTACGGACGCGGCTTCGACAAGGTGTGCAACGTCAAGTACGCGGACACCCTCTCGCCCACACTGCGGCCCCGTCTCGACAGCTCGAAGGGGTGCTTCGCCGGCGCGAAGACCCGCCGCCTGATGCCGATCGATCTCGACAGCTTCCAGATCGGCTGGACGCAGAGCTGGACGCCGCTGTTCACGACGCAGTTGGTGTTCAGTGGACAGCTGCAGCATGGCTTCTTGAGCAACGCGTATCGCTCGGTCGTGATCTCGGCGGCTGGCAGCGCCGCCCAGGAGCATCATCCCGACAACCGCGCCCGGACTGCGGCGGCGATCCGCGCCAAGTACTACGTCAAGCCGCTTGCCACGGCTTTCGGCATCGACGCGCGCATCTACCGCGACACCTGGGACATCCTCAGCCAGACCTACGAGATCAACGCCGAGCGCTACATGCTCCCGTGGCTCAGGCTGATGCTGCGCGGGCGGTTCTACACGCAGACGGGCGCGCTGTTCTGGAGCGACGACTACACCGGCGGCGAGCCCATCACCGGCCCGCGCGGCCAGTACTGGTCCGGTGACCGCGAGCTCTCGCCGCTGCAGAACTTCCTCGGTGGCGGCCGGCTGATTGCGACGTGGAACGGGCACAAGGGCGACCGAATCGCCGGCATGCTGCTGAGCGTGTCCACCGAGGCGACCCTGGACGTCATCAAGACGAAGCTCGACCAGTTTACGTGGGCCGGGCGCGCGCCGGACGACACGTTCGCGATCGTCGGGGGGCTCGGCATCGACGGCCAGTTCTAGCTCGGGGAGCGCCGACCCGCGGTGCGTGCTCATTGGCAGTACGATGGCTTCACTCGCGCGGCACTGCGTCCCGCCGCTAGCGCCCTGTTCGCGCTGACGCGGCTCAGCGGAGCCCGTGCTTGCGCGCCAGGTCGTACAGGTGCTTGCGGTCCATGCGGGCTTCGCGGGCGGCCGCGCTGATGTTGCCCTTGTGGCGACCGAGCAACCACGCCACGTAGCGTTGCTCGAAGTCCGCCTCGTACGCGGCGCGTGTCTCGCGATAGCTCTGTGCCGGCGAGAACGACAGCGAACCCGGTGCGTTCGATCCGGCGGAGGCCGACACCGGCAGGTCCACAAGCCTGACCTCCTTGTCGCCGCTCGCGGTTGCGATGTAGATGGCGCGGTCCAGCACGTTGCGCAGCTCCCGCACGTTGCCCGGCCAGTCGTGTGCCGACAGCGCGGCCACGGTATCGGGCGAGAGCGTGATGTCCGACGCGGTAGGGTCGCGCTTGCGGGCGAGCGCCAGGAAGTGTTCCACGAGCGCGGGGACGTCCTCGCGGCGCGTCCGGAGCGGCGGCACGCTCACCGGGACCACCGCGAGACGGAAGTAGAGATCTTCCCGGAATTTCCCGCGCTCGACCTCCAGTTTCAGGTTGCGCTTGGTGGCCGCGATGATGCGGGCTTCGGCGCGCAGCGTCCGGTTGCCGCCGACCCGGCGGAACTCGCCCGATTCGAGCACCCTGAGGAGCTTCGGTTGCACATCCAGCGGCAGTTCCCCGACCTCGTCGAGAAACACGCTACCCCGGCCCGCCGCCTCGAACGCGCCCTGGCGCGAGGCAACCGCTCCGGTGAAGGCGCCGCGCTCGTGGCCGAACAGCTCGCTCTCGATCAGGTTGTAGCTGACCGCTCCGCAGTCGACGACCACGAAGGGCTGTCCGCTGCGGGGGCTCTGTTCGTGGACGGCCCGGGCGATGACATCCTTGCCGGTGCCTGTCTCGCCTTCGAGAAGCACCGCCGCGTCGGTGGGCGCGATGCGCTCGAGAATGCCGAAGATGCTGCGCATCGCCAGGCTCGTGCCGAGCGCGTCGCCGAAACGGTCGGACTCGCTGGGCAGGATCTGCGCCCGGTTGAGCTCGGAGCGCAGGATGAGCTCCACGTCGCCTACGGTGAGCGTCGAACCGGGCTCCACGGTGGCTTCGCGCACCGTGGTGCCTCCGACGCGCGTGTGGTTGGTGGAGCCGAGGTCGCGCACCACGATGCCCGCCTTGCCCCGCTCCAGCTCGCAGTGGTGGCGCGAGACGGTGTCGTCGGGCAGGACCAGGTCGTTGTCCGGTGCCTTGCCGATGCGCATGCGGTCCCGGACCTTCACGCGCTGACCGCGCGCCTGCCCGCTGACCACCACCAGGACCAGCTCTTCCGGGAGCGCGTCGTTCGATCGCGCCGCGCGCGTTGCGATCTCCGATGGTTGACTCACGTCAGTTCTCCTGCCAGAGCGGAACAATCGTCTTGCCGCCCTCGAGGTCGACGCGCCGGACGTAGCGGATCCGTGCGGTGTGCTCGCCGCGCAGATTAGCGCGCTCGCGGGAAGTTGTCTCCGGGGCGGCGCGCTCGAGCACGATGGCGAGCACGTATTGTCCGTTGGGTACGTGGAGCTGGTGGCGCACGAGCCTCGGCGCGTGGTCCGGGAACGTCAGCGTGACGCCGCCCGTGGGCTCGTCCTGGCCGTAGCGGGTCCACGTCGCCTCCAGGCTGCGGACCGGCTGGACCTCCTCTCCCAACCGGAACACTAGGGTCTGGTCCCGCGGTATCGTCGGCGCCACCACGACTGCCGCCAGCGCGAGCCCCCCGAGCAGCACCAGGCGGGGCAGGTGTCGCTTCCAGTTGTATCCCCGCCGCGGCTCGTCCTCGCCGGCCTCCCCGGCGCTGCCGCCGGCCCCGGGCTCGCTGGTCATTGGGGTCTTTGGGTGGGCTTCCGTCGGACTGGATGCGCCCGGGCGGCCTTGGCGGCCTTCGTCGGCGGGCCACCGTCGGCAGCGTCCGCTACGCTTGCCGGACGGGCGCTGGGATCCGCGTTCATCATGCGTACCAGGCGGATCAGGCCCGTCACGGTGGCTGCTGGAAGAGGGAAGTGCGGCATGCGGCCCTTGCCCTTGGTGATCGCCGTGGCGATCTGCGCGTCGGTCACCGATGCCTGCCAGGCCGGGTCGGACAGGTTGCGCGCGCCGGTCATGGCGCCCTGCGGGCCGTCACCGCGACCGAGCATGCCGTGGCAGCGCGTGCAGTTCTGTCTCCAGGTGACCAGGACGACTTGATCGACGCCAAGCATCTTGGCCGGTTGGCTCAGGGCACCCCCGCCTGCGCTGTTGGCCGCGGTGGGGGACTGCGCGTGCGCCTTCTCCTCGGTGCGGTCGTGATCCGAAGGTCGCCAGATCCGGAGATCCGTGGGTGCGCGGCTGCAGGCAGCCGCCAGTACGAGGAGAGCGAGCAGCAGCCCGGCGCGGCGGAGAGAGGAGCTCATCGGCCCCTGGATAGCAGCAGCTGAATCCGCCTTCCAGCAGACCTGCCATCGGGGGCGAAGGCCCGGGTCCCAGCCGGCGGGCCGAGAGTGGCGTGGGCAGTGCTCCGGCGCTCCGTCCCCAGAAGCCGACGAGCCGGCACCGGTCATCGACCGGGCCGGCTCGTGCGGCTACCCGCAGGGCGGGCGATGACGGGGCAGCGGGCCTACTTGAAGACCTTGCCGCCGCCGGTGGGGTTCATCCCCAGATACTTCTTGCCGCCGAGCTTGGCGATGTGGAACTCGGTGCGACGGTTCTGGGCCTTGCCGGCGTCGGTGGAGTTGTCGGCGATCGGCTTGGTCTCGCCGAAGCCCACCGCCAGGACCCGGTCGGCCTTGGTGCCGTGATCCACCAGCCAGTTCTTGATGGTGAGCGCTCGCTGGCCCGACAGGTCCATGTTGTCGGCCGGCTTGCCCACGTTGTCCGTGTGCCCCTCCACCCGCAGCAGCGTGATCTGCTTGTTCTGGTCGAGGAAGTCCTTGAGCTGTTGGAGCACGACCTCGCTGCCCGATCCGGCCTTCAGAGTGGCCTTGCCGGTGTCGAAGACGATGTTGCCGGGCAGCTTGATGGCGTCGCCCTTCTGGGTGACCTTGCTGGCCGTCTTGGGCGGGGGAGCCGCCTTGGGCGGGGGAGCGGGTTTCTTCGCTGGCGGCGGCGGCGGCGGGGGCGGGGGCTGCTGCTGGCCAGCATTGGCAGCGCCGCCTGCCTTGATGGATGCCGTGCAGCCGATGAGAGCGGGAGCGGCCAGGGCCGCGCCCAGAATCGAGACGAACAAAGCAGACCTACGAACCATTGCTGAATCCTCCGGGAAAACGCCAGGATGGGTCGGGCGCCTGATGCTGCGTGGCCCTCTGGCCCGCAAGCGGTAGTCCAATTCACCCGGGAAGCGCAAGGCTCCGGCGCACGTTCTCCTCCTGGCCCCGGGATAGACGAACGCCCCCGGGTCCGTCTTCACTGCTATTGCGCAGATTTGTTCTGCGCGGGGCAGGAAAGTCGGACCAGAGGGCGCGCCCTGGGCTCCGGTGGGGGTTCCGGAGCTAGATTCCGGCGTCCGCAGCGCCGCCGGCGCCGCCCATGGCACCGCCGGTGCCACCCATGCCGCCCGCGCCGCCGCCGCCGGTGCCGCCCGCGCCGCCGCCGCCGGTGCCGCCCGCGCCGCCGCCGCCGGTGCCGCCCGCGCCGCCGGCCGCGCAGGGGTCAGGCTGGGGCTTGGCCGCTGGTGCCACGTCGCCGAGCTGCACGGCCGAGGCGTCGAAGCCCAGGCCGATGCTGATGGCGTTGCAGGTCTGTTTCGGGTCGCCGTTGCTGCCGTCGTTCATGATGTCGCTGGCGGCCTTGATCTCCTGCGCGACGCTGTCGAACGTCGAACCGGAGCACAGGCTCTGATCGAACGACCCGGCGATCTGCCGCAGCTCGGTGACCAGCGACTCGGTGTCGATGACGCCGGCGATGATGCCGCCGCTCGCGGACTTGCGGTCAGCCGAGAGCTTCATGGTGATGACCGCGTTGACGATGTTGAGCGTCAGGTCGTAGCCCTGCACCGACAGGCTCAGTGCGAGCGTGCCCTGCGAGCCCGAGACCCAGGTGTTGTCCGCAACGAAGCTGTTCGGGAACTTCACCTTCGGGTCGTTCTTGTCGCTGTTGTTCAGGAGCTCGGGAACCACCGGCCACATATCGTTGCCGTCCCAGTTGGGCGGGCTGCCCAGGCTGGCACCGCCGTAGAGCGAGGACGTGACGCCGGTCTGGTTGGCCTGGCTGTCCACGTTGTCCATCTTCACCATCACGGTGAACGAGCCGTCCGCGATCGACTGGTTGACCGAGTTGCCCGGGTCGGGCGCCAGGGTGGTGATGATCGGGAGCAGATTCTCTCCGAAGGAGTTGTCGATGCCGTTGTCGCCGTCGGTCTTGACGTCCGTCGGGTTCGCGCCCTCGAAGGGCTTGCAGTGGTTGGTCCCGTGCGGGGTCGAGACGATGCCGTCCAGGTCGTAGCCCAGGCTCTTCCAGGCATTGGGGTCGGCGTCACCGTTCTTGTTCGTGTCGCCCAGGTACAGCTTCGAGATGGCCAGCACGGTCGGCGTCGAGCCGTTGGCCTGCGGGCTGCCGGGATCTGCCGGCGGCTTGGCGCAGGTGGTGTCCGCGCAGGACTTGTCCGTCTTGCTGCTGGAGCCGCTGCCGTCGTTGCTGCTGCTGCCGCCGCAGGCGGTGACGAAAGCGAAGCCGAGCACGGAGCTCACGAAAAGAAGTTCGAGATTACGTCGTCCAAGCATGAGCGAGCCTCCTGAAGGGTCATGACCCCGGTAGGCAAATGCGCCGGCCCCGGGGAAGGGGGGGTAGGTCGGCCCCGACCGCGAGCCGGCAGTCGGGTTCGTGGATGGTAGCTGGAAAGCGGGATCTTGCAAGGCCCCGGAGGTGGAAGGTGGGGCGAGCGAGCGCGCCGCCGAATCCCTGTCCGTGAAGCTCCGTACCGAAGCGGGCCTCCAGCAGCGCGGCGAGCTGCTAGAGTAGCCGCCCAGGGCCAGCTCACCCTGGAGCGCGAGGCACGGTGTCCGTCGAGTTCGTCCATCTCCACGTCCACACTCAATTTTCCTTCCTCGTGAGCACGGTCAAGGTCGCCGAGCTCTCGCCGCGGGCGAAGGAGCTCGGCATGCCCGCGGTCGCGCTGACCGATCACGCGAACATGTTCGGTGCGATACGTCACTGGAAGCTCGCGAAGGCAGCCGGCATCCAGCCCATCCTTGGCTGCGAGCTGAACGTGGCGCGGGACGACCAGCGCGGCGAGGTCGATCACCTGGTTGTGCTCGCGGCCAGCAACGAGGGCTACCGCAATCTCATCCAGCTGGTGAGCGCCGGCTATACCGATCCCGCGACCGACAGCGCGCCCAGCGTGACGCTCGAGCGGGTTGCCGCCTCGTCGAAGGGGCTGGTCGCGCTGACCGGCTGCCTCGGCGGCGTCGCGGCGCAGCAGGTGCTCGAGTACGGAGCCGACAAGGGCGAGGCCATGCTCGGGCGGCTGCGCGACATGTTCGAGCCCGGACACCTGTTCGTGGAGCTCCAGAACCACGAGCTGCCCGAGCAGTCCGTGGTGAACGAGCTCCTGGTCGGCGCCGCCCGTCGGGTCGAGCTGCCGATCGCGGCGGCCAACGACGTGCACTTCATGCGCCGGGACGACGGTGAAGCCCAGCTGTATCTCGAGTGCATCCGCCAGGGCCGGAGCCACGCCGAGGCAGAGGCCGGACACCACGGCAGCTTCGAGATGTACCTGAAGAGCCCCGAGGAGATGGCAGCGGCCTTCCGCGGGTATCCGGAGGCGCTGTCGAACACGCTCCGCGTGGCGGAAATGTGCCAGGGCGTCCAGCTCGAGCTCGGCAAGCCGATGCTGCCGCACTTCCCGATTCCGGAGGGCTACAGCACCGAGGAGTACTTCCGGCATGTGGTCGAAGCGGGTCTCGAGCAGCGCTTCACGGAGATGCGCGAGCTCGGCCAGAGCTTCGACGAGGCGAAGTACCGCGAGCGGCTCGCCCGCGAGCTCGGTGTCATCATCGGCATGCAGTATCCGGGCTACTTCCTCATCGTGTGGGACTTCATCCGCGAGGCGAAGTCACGCGGCATCCCGGTGGGTCCCGGGCGCGGCTCCGGTGCCGGCTCGCTGGTGGCCTATTCGATGGGCATCACCGAGCTGGATCCGCTGCCCTACAACCTGCTGTTCGAGCGCTTCCTCAACCCCGAGCGCGTGAGCATGCCGGACTTCGACGTCGACTTCTGCATGGCGCAGCGCGACGCCGTGATCGACTACGTCGCGGGCAAGTACGGAAAGTCGAGCGTCGGCCAGATCGCGACCTACCAGAACCTCAAGGCCCGCAGCGTGATCAAGGACGTGGCGCGCACCATGGGGTTTCCGGCGCCGGAAGCCCAGCGCATCGCGAGCCTGGTGCCGGACCTGGGGCAGGGCAAGACCGCGACCATCGAGCAGGCGCTCGAGCAGGAGCCGAAGCTCAGGGCGATGGCGGACGCTGACGAACGGGTTGCTACGCTGCTCGGGCAGGCGAAGAAGCTGGAGGGCCTGACGCGCCACGCTGGCATGCACGCCGCGGGTGTCGTGATCAGCGAAGGGCCGCTCTGGGATCACGTGCCGTGCTTCACGAACGACGCGACGATCGTCACGCAGTACGACAAGGACGACGTGGAAGCGGCCGGGCTCGTGAAGTTCGACTTTCTCGGTCTGAAGACGCTGACGGTCATCGACATAGCCGAGAGGCTCGTCAACGCGCGGCCCGACCGCGAGGACAACCCTCTGGACCTGGGAAAGATTCCGCTCGAGGATCGCGACAGCTACTCGCTCATCTCCAGCGGGGACACGACGGGCGTGTTCCAGCTCGAGTCGAGCGGCATGCAGCAGCTCCTGCGCGGGCTCAAGCCGGACTGTTTCGAGGACGTGGTCGCCGCGGTGGCCCTGTACCGGCCCGGCCCGCTCGGGACGGGTATGATCGACGACTTCATCGGCGGCAAGCACGGCAGAAAGCCCATCCGCAAGCTGCACCCGCTCGTCGACGACGTGCTCAGGCCGACCTACGGCGTGCCCGTCTACCAGGAGCAGGTGATGCAGATCGCGCAGCAGTTGGCGGGCTACTCGCTTGGCGGCGCCGACCTGCTGCGTCGCGCGATGGGCAAGAAGAAAGCCGAGGCGATGGCCAAGGAGCACGCCAAGTTCATCGAGGGCGCGGTCGCCCGTGGCGTGAGCGCGGAACAGGCCGACTCGATCTTCAAGGAGGTGGAGGGCTTCGCGTCCTACGGCTTCAACAAGAGCCACTCGGCGGCCTACGCGCTCGTCACCTATCACACGGCGTATCTGAAAGCGCACTACCCGGCCGAGTTCTTCGCGGCGCTGATGTCGGCCGACCAGGACAAGATCGAGAAAGTCGTGCGCACCATCGCGGAGGCGCGCGCGTGGGGCGTGAGCGTGCTGCCGCCGGACATCAACATGAGCTCGCTCGATTTCACCGTGGTGTACGCGCATCCCCGTGGTCGCGGGCCGAGGGGCCCCGGCAAGCTGCGCGATCGCTACGGTCCGCAGATCCGCTTCGGGCTCGGCGCGGTGCGCGGCGTGGGCGCCAGCGCGCTGGAGACCGTGTTCGAGGCGCGCGAGGCGGGCGGTCCGTTCCGCGACCTGTTCGATTTTGCCGAGCGCGTGGACGCGCGGCGGCTCAACAAAGGTGTGCTGGAGGCGCTGGTGCAGTGCGGCGCGTTCGATTCCACGCTCGGCCCGATGGGTATCAGCCGCGCGCGCGCATTCGCCGCCGTCGACAGCACGCTGGAGCGGGCGCGCAGCGCCAGCCGTGATCGCGAGCGGGGCCAGACGACCCTGTTCGGCATGTTCGAGGCGGCGTCCGCCGATTCCGACGGGGAAAATGGCGGGGGCGCGCTCGACGAGTACCCCACGGCGGAGAGCTGGGACCGGCTGGAGCTCCTGCGTCGCGAAAAGGCGGCGCTCGGCTGCTACGTGAGCGGACACCCGCTCCTGCGCTACGGCAACAAGCTGGCGCGCCTGGGCGCTCTGGCCACCGACAAGGTCGCGGGCGAGCAGGCCTGGAGCCTGGTGAGCGTCGCGGGGATGGTGGAAAACTACCAGGAGCGCCTGTTCCGGGGCGGCTCGGGCGGAAAGGCGGCCTTTTTCGAGATCGAGGACATGCGCGGGCGGGTCCGGGCCAAGTTGCGCGGCGACCGGATCGAGACCTACGCACACATTCTCACCGGCGGCGAAGCGGTGCTGGTGAGCGGCAAGGTGAGCTTCCCGGTGACCGACGAGCCCAGCGACGAGCAGGAGCCGACGCTGCTGGTGGATTTGGTCGAGCCGCTGGCGGCCGCCGTGCTGAAGGCCACGCGCTCGGTCTCCATCCGGTTGGACGCCGAGCGGACCGGTCGGCAGGACCTGGAGGCTCTGAAGAGGCTGCTCGACACATCGCCAGGCTCCTGCCCGGTGGAGCTGGTGCTGGCGCTTCCAGATGGATCGGAGGCGGTGCTGGCGCTGGACGGCACGCGCGTGACCCCCGATGACCAGGTGCTCGCCGGCCTCGAGCGGATGTTCGGCGAGACGGTCGCGGAGCTTCGCTAGCCGCCTCGTGGGTGGGACAGAACGCGACAACCTCGCCGGAGGCGGCCCGTCTGGGGTATCGTTCCAAGTCCATGAAAGAGGCCCGCGCAGAGCTGGTCCGCGTCGACTCGCACGGGACGGCCCACCCCATCGGGACCGTAGCCAGTCAGCGCTTGCGTGCGCGCGCCGGGGCGTACCGGCTGATGCCCGCGCCGGAGCACGTGGTGTTCATGCGGTTCACCGGCGAGGACGGCCAGCGCGACGAGAGCGACGGCGCGCTGGTGCGCCTGGCCGGGGAGATCACGCCGGGCGCGATGGGCGACGTGCTGGCGCTGCTCGGGCAGACGGGGTGGCGCGGCGAGCTGGTCGTATTCGACGGCGAGCACACGCGCTCGGTGTTCTTCGAGCAGGGCAACGTCGTCGGTGTCCAGACCAACGTGGACGACGAGCGGCTCGGCTCCGTGCTCTACCGCTTCGGGGCGCTCGCTTCGCCGCAGCTCGAGCAGATCATGGAGCGGGTCAGGGCAGGACGCCGCTTCGGTGACGTGGCGATCGAGCTCGGCTTCCTGTCGCAGGAGAAGGTCTACGAGTTCATCGGCAAGCAGGTCGAGGAAGTCGTGTTCGGTACGCTCACGGTGAGCGACGGCACGTTCTTCTTCATGGACGGGTTCGACGAGTCGAAGCTGGTGTCGCGACACACGGTGAGCGCCAACATGCTGCTCATGGACGGCGTGACGCGGCTCGACGAGCTCACCTACTTCCGCCAGAAGATCCCGTCGAGCGACTACGTCCCAGCACGCGTCGATGGCAAGGGCGCGCCCGCCGAGGAGTACGCGGCCATCTACGCGCTGGTCGACGGCCGGCGCAGCGTCGAGGATCTCGGGCGCGAGACTGGTCTTGGCGAGTTCGAGACGGCCAAGCAGGTCTACGCGCTGGTCCAGAGCAAGCACGTCGTGATGCACCCGCCGCGCATGAGCGGCGGGCCGGCCGCCATCGTCGAGACCGCCAATGCCGTGCTCCGTGCCATCCTGGCCGGCGCGGACGAGACCAGCCGGGGCGGAGAAGTGCGCCAGAGCCTCGCCTCGTTCGCGGTCGGCGCGGGCGTGTACGACATCCTGTTCCGCAACGCAGGTCCCGATCCGCACGGCGCCTTCGCCCCGGAAGCCGTCGCGGAGAACCTGACCCTGGTCGCGGGCGGCGGGGATGCCGAGAACGTGCTCAAGCAGATGTTGCACGAATACGTGAGCTTCGCGTTGTTCAGCGTCGGTTCTGTGGTGGACGCCGCGCGCGAGGGAAGCATCAAGAAAGACGTGGGCGCCCTGCTGGCCCAGCTCCGCCCGCAGGGCTGAGCCCGCCCGGTGTGACCCTGCGGCCCGTGCACGAATGGTCACGGATCTCCGCCGCCGCGCCGGGCCGCTGCAGGATGACGGCAGGCCACGCCTGGCATTCGGGTTGCTAGAACCGGGGTATGCAGCTCCTCCGCAACATGCCTATCGTTCTGGTCCTGCTTCTGGCGCTGGGGCTCGGCGCGTGCGTCGAGCATGACCGCAGCGCCCAGCCGCAGGCACCGGACGACAACTACGATCAGCAAGGGTGGGCGAACACATCGCCGGATGGGCCCGGCAGCGAGACGTCCAACGCCTACTACGGTGTGGGCGCCTCCGACGGGCCCGGAGAACATCAGCCCGCGTCACCCCGCGCCCAGGGACACCAGCCGTACTGAGTCGTTCCAGCGCACACGGATCTTTTCGACCCCATCGAGATCTGCCCGCAGAGCGCCCGATTTTCCTGCACGCCGGGTATGGTCCGCTGCGCGCTTTCGAGGTAGACAGCTCGCGGCTGCTCGGCGAAACGCAGCCAGGAAAGGTCGCGGGTCGATAGCTCAGTCGGTTAGAGCAGCGGATTTTTAATCCGACGGTCCAGGGTTCGAATCCCTGTCGACCCACCGCGCAGCGGGTCTGCCGCGGGGCAGCCGAGCTGTCGCGGTCGGAATCGCCTTGCGCGGAGGTTACGCAGAAGTAAGGCTTGGTCGATACCGCGCGACCGTGTTAAGCGGTCCGCGCACCAGGAGGCTTGGGAGACATGAAGAAAGTACTACCTTGGATAGGTCTGGGTTTGCTCGCCGCTGCGGTCGGCGGCACGACGTTCGGCTGTAGCAGCTCGAGCGACGGCGGCGGGACCGGCGGCGCTGGCGGCGGCCTCATCACCGGCGGCACTGGCGGAGCCGGTGGCACCGGCGCGACGGGTGGCTCCGGCGCGACCGGCGGCACGGGCGCGACCGCAGGCACCGGTGGCGGCACCGGCACCACCCAGCTCGGCGCGAAGTGCACGACCGACGCCGATTGCGGCACCGGCCTCAAGTGCGAGACGGCGAAGAGCACCGACTTCGGCAGCGGTGGTCCGTCGCTCGGCTACTGCACCACCTCGTGCACGCAGAACTCCGATTGCACCTCGTTCGACTCGACCGCGCAGTGCGTGGACGTCGGCGGCGGCAAGACGTTCTGCCTCCAGGGTTGCGATCCTGCCAGCACGAACGCCTGCCAGGGTCGTTACGACTCCCTGTGTCTGCCCCTGTCGGCGACCGGGCCGGATGGCGGCACGGTGGACAGCGGCGCACCGATCAACGCCTGCATCCCGTACTGCGGGACCGACAATGACTGCGACGGTCTCAAGTGCGACCTGAGCAGCGGTCTGTGCACGGCTACCCCCAAGACGGGCGATCCAGTCGGCACGCCCTGCAACCCGCAGGCGGCCCAGGACGCCGGAACCGACAACTGCGCAGGCTTCTGCATCGGCTTCCAGGGACAGCCCGCCAACGTCGGCACCTGCACGGCGTTCTGCAGTGGCAAATCGGTGGGCCTCACCGGTGAGTGCGGCTCCAATCCCGCGCAGGGCAGCGCGCAGAATGCTGCGTGCCTGTTCCAGGCGACGTTCAACAGCGGCGGCAGCGTCGGCATCTGCGGCCAGCTCTGCAACTGCGACGGCGACTGCCTGACCTCCGGCCAGGTCTGCGAGGGCTGGGCGGCTGCAGGCGTCTCGAATCCGTCCCAGTTCGTCCAGGCCTTGAAGCAGGCCGGCCTCTGCGTGTCGGGCACCGATCCGGATGGCGGCACAATCACCGGCATCTCCTGCGGCACGGGTGGTACCGGCGGCACGGGCGGTACCGGCGGCAGCGCCGGCACGGGTGGTACCGGCGGCACGGCTGGTACCGGCGGCACGGGTGGCTCCGGTGGTTTGACCGGCGGCACCGGTGGCGTGAGCGACGCCGGCACCGGCTGATTCCACGCACCCCAACGCAGCTAGCGCCCGTCCGGAAATTCCGGGCGGGCGTTGCTGTTTTGTGGACTGCCCAAAGGGAAGCAGAACGCCGGGCAGGGGGCGATTCCGTCCGCACTCCCTGTCCGGAGGCCCGATGCGTGTCCAGATCCGCCTGGGCTCGATAGTTTTCGGCCTGGTCCTTGTTGGCGCCGAAGCGGCAGCTGGTTGCGGTGGGAAGGTCGAGACAGGTGGGGCAGGCGGGTCGGCCGCCCCGACCAACGTGTGCAACGGTCGCCATGACGCGCTCTGCCGCGGCGCCAGCGGGCTGTGCGCCAACAACCCTGGCAAGGGGCTGCCCGTGGGTGCGGACTGCGACCCACAGGCCGCGACCGATCCCTGCCAGGGATTCTGCCCGCGTCAAGGCATGTGCACGGCCCTGTGCAGCAACAACACCCTTGGAATTGCCGGTGTCTGTGGCTCGAATCCGGTGCAGGGCAGCCTACAGCAGGCGGCTTGTCCGTACCAGTCGAGCACCGCGAGCGGAGCCTCGCTCGGGATCTGCGGGCAGCTGTGCAACTGCAACAGCGACCGTCTCGCCAGCTCGATGGTGTGCGAGAGCTGGGCCGCTGCCGGCGTGTCCAATCCCTCGCAGCTCGTCGCGGCCTTCCACCAGAACGCACTCTGCGTCACCGCCGCCGCCAGCGACGGCGGCACCCCCCCCCGGCATCCCCACCTGTCCGTAGTTCTGCTACGGCGCGGCCGTCAGCCCGGTTCGTCGCGGGGCGGGGGAAGCTCGGGAAGTTGCTGCTGCCCGCCGCCGCTCGCGTCGGTCTCTTCGCCATGCGTCTCGACCACGTCGGGTCGCGTGCTGGGCGGGCCTGCGCTCCACACCTCTTCGAAGCCGCTCTGCACGACCTGGAGCCGTCCCGCTGCGATGCGCCGGTCGATCGCGCGCCGCACGCGCGCCGCCACGAGTCCGCGCGTGGTCGGGATCAGCAGCATGAGCCCTAGCATGTCGGTCAGCACCCCCGGCGTGATCAACAGCGCGCCGCCGATCAGCACCAGCACGCCGTCGACGACGCCCTGCTCGGGCGGGGTCAGCGTCTCGAGCGAGCGCTGCCAGGCGCGCCACACCTTGAGCCCCTCGCGTTTGGCGAGCGTGCTGCCGAGCAGTCCTGTCACGAGCACGATGCCCACCGTGGGCCAGAAGCCGATGAAGCGGCCGATCCACAGGAGCAGATACAGCTCGACCAGCGGCACCACGACGAACAGGGCGAGCAACCAGCGCACGCCTGGAGCCTAGCGGGAGCGTGCCGCCTGGACCAGCTAGCTAGGCGGCGGCCTGCGCGCGCTGTGCAGAAACGACACTGGGCGCGGACCTTGCGGTCCGCGCCCAGTGAAAACTCCCGAAAAGAAGCGAGCTATTACTTCTTGGCGGGGGTCGCGACCTTCTTGCCCTTCACGGCCTTCGCCGTGGGCTTGGTGGCCTTCGCCGCCTTGGCCGCGGGCCTCTTTGCGGGCTTGGGCGGCCACGCCTTGAGGGCGGGCAGCTTCTTGGGCTTGATGCCAGCCTTGGCCGCCTCGCCGCAGCCGCGCTTCTCGTCCGTCCACTTGCCCTTGCGCTCGAGGATCTTGAACTCCACGCGACGGTTCTTCTCGCGGCCGGTCTCCGTGTCCGACGTGTCCAGACGGCAGTAGAAGCCGTAGCCCTGTGCGAACAGGCGGTGCGAATCCACGCCCTTCGTCGTCAGTGCCTTGACGACCGAGTCGACGCGGCGCTGCGTCAGCGAGCGGTTGTAGTAGGCGCTGCCTTCCTTGGAGGCATAGCCCCCGACCTCGACCAGCTGGATGTCGGGATTCTTCTTCAGGATATCCGCGACGGCGTCCACGACAGGCATGGACTCGGATTCGATCTTCGCCGAATTCTTGGCGAACATGATCTTCTGGTTGATCTGGACCTTCGTGCCGACGATCTGCACCAGCGGCTTCTTGTCCGGGCAACCGTCCTCGTCCTGGTACCCGTTCTTCGTCTCGGGCTTCTTCGGGCACTTGTCCTGCGGGATCGGAATCCCATCACCGTCCGCGTCGAGGTTCGGGCATCCGTCCTTTGGATTCTGCGGCAGGCCGTCTTCCTTCACCTTCGGGCACTTGTCGACGGGGTCGAGGATGCCGTCTCCGTCGGAGTCCGGCGGAGGAGGTGGCGTTGCTTGTATCTGACCGCTGATCTTCGCTTCGCTTGCGCAGCCGATCGATACAGCACCGGCCATGCCGCAAAGCACGAGGGCAGCAGTCCACTTCAGTTGTCGCGTCAGTCGCATCTTTCCGAAACCCTCCATCAATCGCCGAAGCACGCAGGCCCCGCCTCATGCGGGCCTACGCCAGACGCGGGCGCGACCTTCCCACACCCGCTGCTCGCGGCCAAGCCCCCCTCGTCGCGCGGATCGGACGACGCACGAGGTGCGGATTTCGGCTCACATAGCGCGAAAATCTATTGGTTTTCGGGGTTTGTGCTGGGCAGCGGGGCCAGCGTACCGAGCCGGAGCGCATAGACAAAGCTCAACGCGCCGCCCTTCGCGGCATGGAAGCCGCACTTGCGGAGCGCCTCGATGCCGCAGTGGGCGACGGACCGGACGGGGAACCTGCTCTTGTTCTCGGCCACGTGCTGGACCCGCCCCTTGTCGTCGAGGTCCACCCTGAACTGGATGCGACCCCACAGATGTGGGTCGTGCTCGAGCGCGGCGCGGTAGCAGGAGCGTACCGCCGCCGGCACGTCCGCCGTCGCCTTCTCGATCGCGGACACGTCGAGCTGTCCCGGATTGTCAGGCGCCTTGTCCGGGTCAGGCGGACCGATCAGCGGGACGGGAGCATCGCCGGGCCAGAGCTTGACCGACAGCTCCACGTCCACGCGCCGTCCCGGCGCAGGTTTGAACTCGAGCTTCCCGAGAGCATGCCGGAGGCAGGTCTTGAGCTCGCCGTCGGTAGGCTTGCTCCGGACCGTCCATGCATGCGCGACGCGCCCGTGCGTCGTGATCGAAAAGCGCATGACAGTCTGCCCGTGCATCTTCTGGTCGCGCCTGAGGCCGGCCTCGGAGCACAGCCGGAACGGCCAATAGCCGTTCGCGCGTGCTTCTGCCTGGACGCGCGCGACGCTGAGCACATGGCGCCGGTGACCCGTACGCCGATTCCAGGGCGCGCGGTGGGGGAGGTGACCGCTCAGGATCTTCGTATCGACCCGCACCCGCGGCCACGGGTGATAGCCGGGCCTGTTCGAGCTGAAGGAGGGGTCGCTCGTTCCCCCGACGTTCCAGCGTGCGAGAACCTGGTCACGCCCGGCCGCGTACACCGTGCCTTTCGGCCGAGGCCGCTCGTACAGCTTGTAGGGCCTTTCGACCTCGATGGCGGTCTCCGGCGCAGGCGCGGCGGTTCCCGCGTCGTCGGTTGCGGCTGAGGCAGTAGGCGTCGGAGCCGCGTCCGCAGCCGGGCCGGCATCGAACGAGACGCTGGTGACCGTGGCCCGCTCCGCGCTGGCCGACGCAAGCGGGCGTGCGCCGTGCCCGTGGGGATCTGTGGGTGCAGGCGGCGGTGCTGTCGGCGCGGCGACGGGGGCTTCGGCAGCCTGCCGGTTCGAGCTCCGCGGCACGCAGCTGGCGACTAGAACCAGAGAGAGCGCGAGCGCACGCCCCGACAAGCTGCTGCCGCGGAACACCAAGGGAACCGGAGAGCGCGCCCGGGACTAGAAGATGCCGCCCGTCGGGCAGCCGAGCACGACCTGGACCGTGGCGTTGGGCTTCTTGGCGTTCGTGCAGGCCTGTCCGCAGAGCTCGATCTTGGTCTTGGTCGAGTTGTACTGCCAGCCGTCGGCCTTGTCACAGGTCGTGCTGGTGTCCTGGCTGACGAGCTTGCCGTCGATGGTCACGTTGACCTTGTTCGGGTCGACGCCGCCGCCGTTCGGGTTCTGGGGCACATCCAGCTCGCAGCTGAGCACGGTGCCGCTGATCTTTTTCAGCGCGTCCTGCAGATCCTGCGAGAAGTTGCTCGACGTGGTCATGTCGAAGTGGCAGTCGCCGACGTTGGCCGGGGTCGGGGTGTGCGTGCAGCTCTGGCTCTTCGGCGTGCCACCGATGTACGCGATCTGCGAAAGCAGCGCGCGGCCGTCCTCGCTGCCCGGAACGCCGATCACGAAGGTGCGGATGCCGATGCCGGTGGCCTGCGGAACTTCCTTGGTCAAGAGATCGGGAAGCGAGCTCGGCGAGCAGGTCTCGAAGCCGTCGGTCAACAGCACGACGAACTTGTTGCCGGGCAGCTTTGTCCATTGCGACAGCATGTACGCGTAGCCCTCGATGTCGGCGCCGGCGAGCGGCGTCGACCCACCGGGCGTCTCGTTGTCGAGGAACGTGCTGATCGTCGTGACCTGACCGCCCGCGGAGTCGAGGTTGGCGATGGGAACGTTTGGGCTCTTGTTCACCGTGCAGTTCGACCCGTCCGCCGGGAACACGACGAGGCCGGCCCTGACGTTGCCGCCCTGCTGCAGCTGCTGCAGGGCGCTCTCCAGTGCCGCGCGCGTCAGCTCCCACTTGCTGGGCTTGGCCGGGTGCAGCTTCTTCGGGAACTTCTCGCAGTTGGCGGTGATCTGGCCGTCCTGCGGCAGATTGCACTTCATGCTGCCGCTGCGGTCGACCACGAACAGCAGGTTCGCAGGAATCAGCGTGCCGTTGAGTGATGACGTCGCGCAACCCGCGTCGGGATCGATGACCCCCGTGCCGCCGGTGGAAGAGGAGTTGCCGCTTCCGCCCAGATTGAGGGTTCCGCCGTTTCCACCGCTGGAGCTCCCGCCGGAGCTGCTGGCAGCGCTCCCGCCGGAGCTGCTGGCAGCGCCGCCGCCACTGCCGGCGGTGTCGCCGCTGTTGCCGCCGCCGCAGCCGATGTAGAAAGCCACGGACAAGCCCGTCAGGGAAAGCAAAGTCTTACGGTAGGTCGAGAAGCGCACCGGTGAAGCTCCTTGTCGATGCCGGGCGGGAGCGACCGTCGCCCAGCTGCTTCTGCGGCGCACACCGTACGCCGCAGATTTGCAATCCTAACACGCTTTCGGGGGAGGGCGGAGCGGAACGCCCGCTCCGCGCCGTCCGGACTACCCACACGCACATACATCCAGACGGGCGTTGAACCTCCGCGCACTCCGGGTGAAAGTCGGGACGGACGGAGGGCTACAGCGATGAGCGATTCAGGCGAGGTGACGGGTGGCTTCGAGCACGGAGCGGGGTTTTCTCCTGGCGAGGTAGCCGGCGGGCTCGGGCTCGGCCCACTGGAACTGCAGTACGAGGAACTGTTCGCTGAAGCCCTCGAGGACGGCGTCATCACAGCCGAGGAGCGAGCGCGTCTCGAGAAGGCGGCCGACAACCTCGGGCTCGATCGGCAACGTCTGCTGCGTCTCGAGCAGGCGATGGTGGCGGCCTATCAGGCACGCCATCAGGTGAAGATCATCGAGCACTACGAGGAGCCGGCGGCGTCGCTGGCTCCGTTGCAGGTGCAGGCCCAGGGCGACGCGGGCCGCACGTTGCTCCTGAAGCGCATCGAGCAGCTCGAAGCCCGCGTTCACGAGCTCGAAGAGGAACTGCGCCGGGCGCAGGCAGCCATCAACGTGGAAGTGGATCTCGGCGATCTGGAGAGCGCGGCGGAAGAGGCCAGCGAGGATGCCGACGCCGTCTGGCGACAGATCCGCCGCGATCCGACCCGCCCGGAACCGTTCCGCAATCTCTATCGCATCTATGCTGCGCGCGGAGAAACCGACCGGCAGTGGTGCGTGTCCCAGGCGCTGGTGGCGCTGGGCGCAGCGAACGACGAGCAGAAAAAGCTCTATCAGCAATACCGGGCGCACACGCTCATCGCGCCGCGCGGCGGCGTGTCGCAGAATGCCTGGTACGACCTGCTCTTCCACCCGGAAGAAGAGGTGCTCACCGGTCAGATCTTCGCGATCATCGCGCCGGCGGTGCTGCTGGGCCGGGTCACGGCGCTCCGCCGCGACGGGAAGCTGCACCAGCCCGATGCGGCGACGAAGCAGGATCCCGAGCAGGCCACGCTGACCGCTGTACGCGCGCTGACCTGGGCGGCGGCGATCCTTGGTCTGGCTCCGCCGCCCATCTACGTCGAGAAGGATCGCGAGGTGGGATACGAGCACATCCCGGCGGTCCCGCCGATCACCGTGGTCGGCCACCAGGTGCTGTCCGGGCCCTCGCAGCTCGAGCATGCGTTCTTCGCGGGCCGGCATCTGAGCTGGTACCGGCAGGAGCACTACGTGAAGAAGCTCTTCAGCGCGGTCCCCGATCTGGAGGACCTGTTCCTGGCTGCGCTCACGATCGGCAATCCCGGCCTGCCGATCGCCGAGGACATGAAGCGCCGCGTCGCGCCCATCGCACAGGCCATCGAGCCCGTGCTCGAGCCACAGCAGATCGACTCGCTGCGGGGATATTTCCTGCGCTTCGTGGAAGAGGGAGGGCGAACCAACCTGCAGCGCTGGAGCGCAGCCGTCGAGAAGACCGCGTGTCGGGCCGGGCTTCTACTCTGCAATGATCTGGCCACGGCCAAGGGCGTGCTCGAGCAGGGAGGGCAGGCGTCCGGGGAGCTGATCAAGGACCTGCTCGCGTTCACCGTCGGCGACCGCTATTCGCAGCTCCGTCGCCAGCTCGGCATCGCCATCGATCAGAACTAGTCCCGCGTTTCCATCGAAGCGATGGGTGCTTCGCACGCGCGGCTGCGCCGCGCAACGCGGGACTAGCAGCGTTGGTTGGGGGCGCAGCAGCGCCCCCTCGGCTTCGCCGAGCCTCCCCCTCGACCGCTCCGCGGTCGTCTAGCCGCTCGATTCAAGAGAATCGAGGGGCTAGACCCGCGTTTCCATCGAAGCGATGGGTGCTTCGCACGCGCGGCTGCGCCGCGCAACGCGGGACTAGCACGGTTTGTTGGGGGCGCAGCAGCGCCCCCTCGGCTTCGCCGAGCCTCCCCCTCGACCGCTCCGCGGTCGTCTAGCCGCTCGATTCAAGAGAATCGAGGGG
>Ga0114931_10000801_pt1 | contig 39207 bp, 35 predicted proteins | sample 2SBtaG_FD_89579 | JGI IMG/M metagenome (GOLD analysis project Ga0114931, IMG submission 89579) | Deep subsurface microbial communities from Kolumbo volcano to uncover new lineages of life (NeLLi) - 2SBTROV14_V59a metaG | ecosystem: Environmental > Aquatic > Marine > Volcanic | place: Kolumbo... | reverse complement strand
CCTGATCCCGGCCAGCATGGAGATGCCGGAGGTGGAGGTCGAGGACAAGCCCGTCCGGCAGAAGCCGCCCAGGAACCTGAAGGCGCCCTCGGCGTTCACGGCCGAGGAGGGTGCCGACGTGAGCGGCAACGGCCGGAGCAAGCGCGGCGGCAAGCCGGCGACGGCGGGATCGAAGGCGACGGGCAAGGCCAAGACGAGTGCGGCGAGCTCGCGTGGGCGTTCGAAGGGCGGCGGGGCCGTCAAGGACGGCGCCGGCGAGAAGGAGCAGGGTGCGAAGGAGCAGGGTGCGAAGAGCACCGCTGCCAGGACCACCGCTTCCAGGAGCGCGGGCGCCAAGAGCAGCGGTTCCAAGGGTCCGGACGCCAAGGGCGCGTCCGCCAAGGGCACGGCCGCCAGGAGCACGGGCGCCAGGAGCACGGGCGCCAAGGGCACGGGCGAGAAGGCGACGTCGTCACGGCGGTCCCGCCGCGGCGGCGGCAAGGCGGCTGCGTCGGGCGACGAGGCCGGGGCCGCCAGGTCCGAGCAGCCCGCCGCGGCGACACTGCCCGAGGACGCCGGCGCGAAGCCTGCGGCCAAGCGCAGTCGGCGACGCCGCTCGGGCAAGAGCACAGGCACGCGGCCCTCGAACGCGTTGCCGGAGAACGCTTCCCGGGGCGGCGGGTCGCAGCCTGCATCGGCGAAGCAGGGCGGAGGGCGTGCCCCCAAGGTACCGTCCTCGCGGCCCGGCGAGCCGACTGTAGGCGGGCGCCCCCGCCGGAAACGCCGCCGTCTCGTGTTCGGCGGCACCGGGAAGGACTGACGTTCGCGCGCGTGCGGCGGCCGGACAAGGGCCCCGGCCGCCGGCGCGGCACGCTCCGGATGGACGAGGAGGACCCCGATGGCCATGACGCCCCACGTGCGATGCGCCGAGTGTGGTGAGGTGTTCGCGGCCGACGCGACCATGAACGACCGCGTCACGTGTCCGGCGTGCGGCCACCGCGGTGCGCCCGGCGGCGTGATGCGCCCGACGGGATTCCCGACCCTCGAGGTGTTCCGCCGCAACGTCGAGAAGCTCCGGGGCGAGCGCCACGACGACTGACGGGCCGTCTGTTACACTTGCCGAAATGATGACAGAGCCTGCCCGGACGTGGTCCCACGGGCGAGCGCAGGTCGCTCGCGGGGCAGGCCAGCCTCTGCCGGTTGCATGACCGAACGAGTGAGGGGTCGCATGGACCAGGAGTATCGCTACCCGTTGACGCGCCATTGCCTGCGCAACGGAGCGCTCACGCTTCCGCGGACGATGCTCGGTCTCTTCCCCGAGGAAGGCGTCATCGCCGCCGTCGACACGCGCCGCGACCTCGAGCTCGAGCTCGAGGCCACCGGCCCCCGCACCGTTGCCGGCCTCGACGAGTTCTTCGCCGTCCACGATCTGGACGTCAACGACGAGATCCTCATCCGCCCGCTCGAGGATGGGCGTTTCGCGTTCACGCCGCTCCCGCGCCCCCGCAAGCCCGACTACGCGCGACCCGGCGCGGTGGCGGCCCTGCTCGACGAGCTGGCCGAGGCCGAGCTGGCGGCAAACGAGGTCGAGATCCGTGCCCTCTACCCGCACCTCCCCGGGGACTTCGATCTGCGCGGCCTGCTGGAAGCCGACGACCGCTTCGTGTTCTTCGAAGCCCGCTGGCACGCGCGCGCCGCGCTCGAGCGCAGGCTCGACGAGGACGAGGCGCAGCGGCGCGCCCCCCGGGCGCGCGCCGGCAGCGGGGCGCAGAGCGCCGCCGCCCCTCTCGGTGCGCAGGCAGCGGTCCCGCAACCGCCGGGGCCCGCACCGCAGGACCGCCCGGGTCCAGAGCGCGGACACGCCGATGCGGTGGGCCCGGCCGGTGTGCCGGGGGCGGGCGAGGCCCGGCAGGGAGCTCTCTGGCAGTCCACCTGGCAAGATGCCTGGCAGCCCGGCGAGCCGACGCCCTGGCGCGAGGTCGGGAGAGGAGCGCCCGAGCCCGAGGAAGCGGACCGTCGCGATGCCGCGATGTCATCGGGGGACGTCGCGGAGCGCGAGAGCGTTGCACCGCCGGATGGGGCGCAGACGGGGGCCGCTGACGGCGACGTCCCGGCGTCGGGTTCGCCGCCTTCCGTCCGTGAACGGCGCGCACCGCCCCGGCAGTCCTCCGTGTTCCCGGGCGACGCCGCCCTGATGCGTGATGACGAGGACGACGACGAGATCGACCTGGAGCGGGTCGGGCGTGCACGTGAGATGCTCCAGGCGTTCGGTTTCCGTGTGGAGGCGCTCGGGCAGGGCCAGCTGATGGTGCACGCCGAGCTCGGTCGGCGCGGGTACACCGCGCTCGTGTCGGCGCTCGGGTACGGACAGCGGCTGGACTGGGCGGCCCTTCTGGCGCGACGCCGCGAAACCGGCGCGCGCTACCTCGCGGTGTTCGGCGACCATCGCGACCTGCAGCGCCTGCAGGCGCCCGCGGAGCTGGCCCGCGCCACGTTGTGGTCGTGGGAGGGGCTCCAGCGGGCCCGCACGCTGCGTCAGAGCGTTCCCGTCAGCCCCTTCGACCTGGAGCTGCACTTCGAGCGCGAAGGGTTGTTCGGTCACGGCCTGGAGCGGTTCGAGAAGAACGTCGCCACGCTGGTGGCGGAGCGCGGCGCCTTCTCGGAGGTGCTCACGCGCCTCGCGGGACTCAAGGCTCCCACGGTGTTCCTGCTGGAGGACCTGGCGGGCGGCGGCACGCTGAGCCGCGACCTGGTCCTCAAGGTGCTCGAGCGCCTCAGCGAGGCCCCGTTCCACCTGGTCGCCCGCGTCGGGCAAGGCGAGTTCTGCCTACGCCTCCCCGTCGGGGACGGGCTGGCCAACCTGGTCGACTACGCCTCGTCGCTGCGCGGCCGGCTCCCGAGCCGTAGCCGGGAGCGCCTCACCGGCCTGGGCGAGCCCGAGTGGTTGCAGGCCGAGGGTCGGGCCGACGAGGTGAGCGTAGGGGACGACGATCTGGCGCCCGTCGACGAGGCCGGAGCGCCGACCGACGACGAGGTCGACAGCTAGCGCAAGGCGCATCTGCGTCCGACGCTCCGAGCGGCATTCAACCGTCCTGGAGCGCCCGCACCGCGAGGGTGCCGCCCTTCGCCGCCGCCATCGCGTCGACCATCCAGCTCGCGGCCTGCAACGTGGTTGCGTAGGGGACACCGTTCTCGAGCGCCCGGCGTAGCTCCGTGGTGTGCGTCAGATCGACGAGCAACGCGTAGTCGGGATCGTCCCCCGCGGCGCCCGGCTCGGCGCCGCGCTCCACCTCGAAGCCCAGGGCGCATAGGCGCCGGGCGAGGGTCTCCAGGCCGTCGCCGATCAGGCGGATGCGACCCGACGCCGGAAGCGTCACGCCGGCGGCCAGCTCCGCCTTGAAGTAGGCGAGCGCCGGGTCGGGGGAGATGCCCATGCTCTCGCCGGTCGAGCGCATCTCGGGGCCGAGCACGGGCAGGATGGTGCCGAACTTCAGGAAGGGGAGCACGACCTCCTTGACGCTGTACAGCTGCGGGTCGGGCGTCTCGGTGAAACCGAGGTCGGCCAGCTTGCGGCCGGCCGCGATGAGGGCGGCGTACTTCGCCAGCGGATGGCCGATCGCTTTCGACAGGTAGGGGATGGTGCGGCTGGCGCGGGGGTTGGCCTCGATGACGAAGACCTCTCCGTCCTTGATGACGTACTGGATGTTGATGAGTCCGCGCACGCCGATGGCGTCGGCGAGGCGCACGCTGTAGTCGCGGATGGTGGCGACGGCCGCGGCCGACAGCGTCACGGGGGGCGTGATGCAGGCGCTGTCGCCCGAGTGGATGCCCGCGCCCTCGATGTGCTCCATGATGCCCGCCACCACGGTGGTCTCCCCGTCGGAGACGGCATCGACGTCCACCTCCACGGCGCCCTCGATGAAGTCGTCGACCAGGATGCCGGGGTTGTCGGGGAGCTCGCTGTAGACCTCGTCGAGGTAGGCGTCGAGCTCGGCGTCCGACCCCACCACCTTCATGGCGCGCCCCCCCAGTACGTAGCTGGGCCGCACCATCACCGGGTAGCCGATCTCCCGGGCGAGGCGCCGGGCCTTGGAGAGTTCGGTGGCCACGCCGCCGGCGGGTTGCGCGATGCCGAGGCGCGTGCACAGCGCGTGGAAGGTGTCCCGGTCTTCGGCGGCGTCGATGGCCTCGGGGGGCGTGCCCCAGATGGGCACGCCGGCATCGGCCAGCGGCCGCGCCAGCTTGAGCGGCGTCTGGCCGCCGAGCTGCACGATGACCCCCTTGGGCTTCTCGTGCTCGACGATGTTGAGGACGTCCTCGAAGGTGAGCGGCTCGAAGTACAGCCGGTCGGCGGTGTCGTAATCGGTCGAGACGGTCTCGGGGTTGGAGTTGACCATGATGGTCTCTAACCCCGCCTCGCGCAGCGCCCATACCGCATGCACGGTGGCGTAGTCGAACTCGACGCCCTGCCCGATGCAGTTCGGGCCCGAACCGAGGATGAGCACCTTGTCCTTGCTCGACGGCGCGACCTCGTCCTCCCACTCGTAGGTGGAGTAGTGGTAGGGGGTGTAGGCCTCGAACTCGGCGGCGCAGGTGTCGACGGTCTTGTACACGGGAGCGCCGCGGTGCTGGAGCCGCACCGCCCGCACCGCTCCGGGCGCGCGGCCGGTGAGTTGCGCCAGGTCGGCGTCGGAGTAGCCGAAGCGCTTGATCTCGCGCCACTGCTCCCAGGTCCATCCGTAGGGGTCGCCCATCGCCCGGATCTCGTTCTCGCCGTCGACGATCTCCTTGAGCTGCCCGAGGAACCAGGGGTCGATACGGGTCTTCTCGAACAGCACCTGCGGGCTCTTACCACGACGCAGCAGCTCCAGCACCGCCGGCAGGCGGTAGGGGTTGGGTGTCAGGCGGGCCTCGAGCTGGGCAAGGTTCATGTCCCTGGTCTCGTCGCGCACGTCGAGCTCCAGCGAGCGCATGGCCTTCAGCAGCGACTCCTTGAAGGTGCGGCCGATGGCCATGACCTCGCCCACCGAGCGCATCTGGGTGCCGAGCTCGGGTGAGGCGCCGGGGAACTTCTCGAAGGCGAAGCGCGGGATCTTGGTGACGACGTAGTCGATGGTCGGCTCGAAGGCCGCCTTGGTCTCCTTGGTGATGTCGTTGGGGAGCTCGTCGAGGTGGTATCCGACGGCCAGCAGGGCCGCGATCTTGGCGATGGGTAACCGGTCGCCTTGGAGGCGAGCGCCGAGGACCGCGACACGCGCGGGTTCATCTCGATGACGATGACGTCGCCGTCGACCGGGTTGACGGCGAACTGGATGTTGGAGCCCCCGGTGTCGACGCCGATCTCGCGGATGATGGCGATGGCGTAGTCGCGCAGGCGCTGGTACTCCTTGTCCGACAGGGTCTGGGCGGGCGCGACGGTGATGGAGTCGCCGGTGTGCACGCCCATCGGGTCGACGTTCTCGATCGAGCAGATGATGACGACCGTGTCGTTGTGGTCGCGCATCACCTCCAGCTCGTACTCCTTCCAGCCCAGGACCGACTGCTCGACCAGCACCGTATGCACCGGGGAGTCGTGCAGCCCCTGGCGCACCACCCGGCGGAACTCCGCCTCGTCGTGGGCGATGCCGCCGCCTGTGCCGCCGAGCGTGTAGCTGGGCCGGATGATGGCCGGGTAGCCGATGGTCTCGACGAAGGCCAACGCCTCGTCGAGGGTGGAGATCATCTTGCCGGCCGGCGTCTTGATGCCGATCTCGGCCATGGCCTGTTGGAAGCGCTGCCGGTCCTCGCCCTTCTGGATGGCCTTCTGGTTGGCGCCGATCAGCTCGACAGCGTACTTCTGGAGGGTGCCGGCCTCCCACAGCGCCATGGCGAGGTTGAGCGCGGTCTGTCCGCCGAGGGTGGGGAGCAACGCGTCGGGCCGTTCCGCCTCGATGACCTTCTGGACGAACTCGGGGGTGAGGGGCTCGAGATAGGTGCGGTCGGCCACCTCGGGGTCGGTCATGATGGTCGCCGGGTTGGAGTTGACGAGGACGACTTCGTATCCGGCGCTGCGCAAAGCCTTGCAGGCCTGGGTGCCGGAGTAGTCGAACTCGGCCGCCTGCCCGATGACGATGGGGCCGGAGCCGGGGATCAGGACCTTGTGGATGTCATCGCGTCTGGGCATGGGTCAGAAAGGGCCTCCGGGCGCCCGCTGGGGAGTGTATCACGCATGCCGCAGGGCGCCGGGGTGGGGGCGACGTGCACCCAGGACAGGTGGGCGACGGCCCCGGAGGGCGATGCAAGAAGTTCCGCCAGTGCGCATCCTCGGGGCATGGGACGCAGGCGGTCGGGCGAACGCGACAGGCGGAGCGTAGGCGAAGGCAGGGGTGCCCGTGCGCACGGAGATGCGCGCGATGGGCCGGCACGGGCCCCGGGTCGTTCGGCTGGGGCGGGTGCCCAGGGCGGGCGTACCAGCGTGGCGGAGTTCCTGGCCCGTCAACGGGCGGGGGCGTGGCCGGCGGGGCCGCGGGCCGAGTTGATCGAGGGGCGGGTCGAGGTGCCGCCGCTGCCGCGCCCAGCCGAGGTGGCGGCGGTGGTGGGGTTGGCGTCGCGGCTCGAGCCTCTCTTGCTCGGGCGCGCCGTGCTCGAGTTCCTGCCGGGGCTGCGGCTCTCGCGCCAGGACCTGCTGCGCCCCGATCTCGCGTTGCTCGACGCCTCGCCCCGTTTCGGTCGGGGTGCAACTCGTCCCGGCAGCGAGGCCCTGCTGGCGGTCGACGTTCTCCGCTTGCCGGCCTCCAAGGACGTGCGGTTGCCGCTCTACGCGAAGGGGCTGGTCGGGGACGTGTGGCTGCTCGACCTGGAGAACGCGTGGGTCGAGGTGTACCGCGCGCCGGCCGCGGGAAGGTACCGCTCCCGCACGCTCTGGTACCCGGGGGAGACCGTGGGGCCGGCGGCGCTGGAGGGGGTGAGGGTGGAGGTGCTGGCTTCGCTGTGAGGCACCCGGGCGGGTCAAGTGCCTGGCCGGATCAGCTGCGGGGTCGGTACGTGGCGTCGTCAGGCGCGTCGTCGGCCCCGTCACTGTTCGTTGCGCCGCTCAGCGCGTCGTCCGGCACCCTGACCGGGCGGTCGCCGACCACATCGTCCATGTCGTCCTCGAGCTCGTCCTCGCTCGTCAACTCGACGACGAAGGTCTCGCCCTGCGCCTCGACCGCGCCGTTCACCCGCACCTCCCCGGCCTGGATCATGCGTTTGGCCTGACCCCCGGTCTCGGCGATGCCTGCCAGCTTGAGGACGTTGTCCAGCCGGATGGAGGGGCGCTCGTCGGGTTGTATCGCGGGGGGAGAAGCCTCATCCATACACCCAGTGTAGGCGGTTCGAGCGGGGCCCGGGTGTCAAGGGCCGATCGAGACCTCCATGCGGTACGGCCGATCGGCGCTGCGGCTCCGGCCGGAGGAACGCCGTTCGGGGCGAGGACGCCCACCTGTGTCCCACGATCGTGACAACCCCCCACATTCTGTGCGATTTCCAACAAGTGCGTCCACCGCGCGTGGAAGACCGCACAAACGGCCGCGAAAATAAGAGATCTGTAAGTCGACCATCGCTAGGCTCCAGTCAGTCTTACGAACCCCCTCGCCAAATCTTACTGGCAGGGGTCCCTTCGGAAGCGATGAAACCTGATCCCGTAATTCGGGCGCTTGGGACAGGCGGAGCTAGTAGCGCGACCGACCGAAGTTTCATTCCGGAGGGAAAGACATGAAAAAGGCACTGTTCACCGTACTCATCCTCACCGTCGCCGCCCTCACCGCGGGGGCTTTCGCGCAGAGCATCAGCGAGACCTCGGCCACGGCCAGCCACCTCATCAAGGTGAATCTGCCCGCGGTCGTTGCGCTGAACGTCGTTGGAGACACTAGCGGCACCGACCTGTCGTTCAACCCCACTGCTTCAGAGGTCTACAACAGCGCAAACAGCAGTACGGGCATCCCGGCCGCCACCGGCGGCTTTCAGGACCTGTACGCCTTCACCAACGACGCAAGCGAGGCAACCCTGAGCGTCGATGTGACCGACTCGGCTAGTACTACCGCGTCCGCCGCCGTGCTCGGCGCGTTGCAGCTGAAGGGCGGCGCGATCAGCGCCTACACGGCCCAGGTCGCCCCGGGCATGCCGCAATCCGTCATCAACCGCAGCGACTTCAGCCTCCACCTGACTGGCACTGAACCTCAGGGCAACTACACCTACACCATCACCTACACCCTGACTGCGAACTGATCATGCACCCTCGGCTTCGCGCCCTCGTCACGAGCGGCCTCCTCCTCACCGCCCTGACCACGATGTCCGCCGCACTCGCGGCGGACATCGGGCTGTCCCCGGCCCGGCTGTCGCTGACCGCCGCCCCGGGCGCGACCGTGAGTGCCGAGGCTTCAGTCTTCAGCACGTCGGCGAATCCCATCGCTGTGACCATCACGATGGGCGACTGGACGCAGTCCAGCGACGGCAAGCTGACCTTCCTCCCGGTTGGCTCGGCGGATCACAGCGCCACACCGTGGGCCACGCCGAGCGCGACCAGTCTGGTGGTGCCCCCCGGCGGCACCAGCACCGTGCGGATCTCATTGCAAGTGCCCGATGATCCGAGTCTGGCCGGGACGTACCAGACGGTGGTGTTCTTCGAGACCGAGGGCACCCCACCGAAGAACTCCGGAACCCAGTTCCTCACGAAGCAGCGGCTCGGGCTGGTGGTCTACGTGACCATCGCGGGGACTGGCACGAGCGGCTCCAAACTGAGCGACATGTATCTGGACGGCAAGGACATGATGCTGGTGCTCGACAACACGGGCAACACCCTCATGCGCGCCAGCGGCAAGGTGGAGCTGCGCGACCGCTCCGGCGCGACGGTGGCGACGTTGCCCGTTGGAGACGTGCCGGTCATGCGAGGGAGCGAGCGCGACCTGGCGCTCGCACTCCCCACGGATCTTCCCGCGGGCTACTACGTGGCCCTGGCCCTGATCGACGATTCGCGTGGTGGGTCGCTTGTCGGGCAACTGCCCTTCCAGGTGGGGAACTAGGGAATCATGCTGCGGCGCTTGCGGAGTGTGACGGTACTCGGGATCCTTCTCGGCGCCCTCGGCCTTATGGAATTGGGAAGGGCCCAGGACCTCGGTACCGTCATCTTCAATCCCATGGCGCAGCAGGTCTACGATGCCGCGACCGGAAACGACCCCGGTCGCATCGCTCCCGACCCCGCCTCCGACGCCATCGGCTTCACAATCCAGGCCTGGGGGAACGTCCGCGTGGTCGTCCAGACCAACATCCCGGTGCCCTTCGAGCTGATCGCCGACTACAGTTCCAGCACGGGTGGCGTGGTGCCCGAGGTGGTGCTCTCTACCTCGCAGCAGACGGTCTTCAACGCCAACTGGGGTTGGCGGTATCGGACCGCGCGGGTGGACGTGTCCTACTGGTTGCACCTGACCGGGGCCGTCCCGGCAGGTACCTATAGCGTCACCGTCACCTACACGCTGGTCGGCGCCAACTCGGTCACCAACACCATCCAGGTGACCATCCCTCCGCTCCTGGCCGTCCGCGTATCGGGTGGTGACACAGTCGCGTTCGACTACTCCAGTGCTCCGCAGACTCTCTACGCTGCCCTCGGCGGCACGCTGCCGCCGACGAGCGCCGGCACCACCCTCACATCCGTCGACGTGCTGTCGGCCGGGGCGTACACGTTGGCTGCGTCCATAGTGCCCGCCGGCGCCGGTCCGACGCTTCCAAACGGCGCCATCCGCATCGACGGCGTGCAACTCTCCGCATCGCCCGCCGTGGTGCACACGGGCGGCGGAACGGGCAGTGGCTTCGCGGCCGTCCTAACGCCGTCGGACTTCGCTATGGCAGTCACTGGCCAGGAGCAGCCCGGCACGTACGACGCGGTCGTGACCTACACCCTGACCTCACCCTGAACCCACCCTGAACCCACCCTGGAACCACGGCGCACTGGCCGATGCGGTGCCGCTCGGGTGCCCAATCAGGTCAGTCGGTGATCTTCACGGCCCGGATATCCGGACGCGCGCGAGCGCCGTGACGGTGGGACCATCGGTGCGGGTCGCCACCACTTGAACGTCCACCAGGCCCGCGGGGGTGTCGCTCGCAACCGGAAGGTCACCGCGCCATCGACCTGGGGCGGTCTCCGCCAGGTTGATTGTGGCACCTCCGACCAAGTGCGCAGTCACGTTGGTGGCGTCGAAGACCGCCCGGACGTGCACCGCGGCCGAGGTCCCCGCCTTCACAACACCGAGCGACGCGATCGTCAACATGGGCGCCTTGGCATCGATGATCAGTTCGGCAGAGCGCGTCGCCGTCGTGGTCCCCTTCACGGCGATGACCTCGAAGTCGTCGACGCCGATGGCGCCGGCCGGTACGGGCAGGCGGACCCTCCAGGTATCGGGGCCGATACGGGTCGCGACCAGGCTGCGTCCGTTCGCGCTCACGGTGACGCGATCCGGTCGTCCGACGGTGGTGATCGCCAATAGGGGCGCCGAGCCGGGCGGCACCGTAGCCTCCTCCGGCTTGATCGCTCGGATGCGCAACTCGGCACCCCCGAAGACGGTTGCCCGAGCCGTAGCCGGTTGTACCAGGAAGTCCGCCTCGCCTGTGGTGCCGGCAACCAGTTGGACGGCGCGCTTGGACGAGCCGACGACGGCGGATCCCGGCGGGACGCGTTCCACGGAAACGGTCGTCGCTCCCGTTGGGAGCCCTCGTACCAAGTAGCTCCCATCCTCAGCCGTGGTGACCGAATGGGCCTGGCTGAGCGCATCGATCACGACCAGGGTCGCGGCGACTCCCCGGGCGCCCGGGTCCGCCACGCCGTCGCCGTTACTGTCGATCAGCACACGTCCACGCACCGCCGCCGTCCTGTGCAGGGTGAAGTCGACGGTGGTGACGGTGCCCTCCTTCAGTGTGACGCTCCGCGTGCCCGGGCCTTCGAGCTGGAGGTTGGCCGCGAGCCGGCTCAGATCTACGGCGACGTCGACGTGGCCTGGAGGGAGACGCGTTGTCGAGGTGCCGTCCGCCCGGGTCTCGAGGCGGTATCGGCCCACGGCGAGACCGACGCCCTCGAGCGGCTCACCGTCTGCCCGCACGCGAACGATCAGCGTACCGAGCCGTCGGCCTCCGGCCGCCTGGACGACGCCTTCAGGTACGGCGAGGTCGAACGCGAACGTCCCTTGCATCTGGAGCGTCGCGCTCCACGGTTGAGCCGACCCAGCAGCGTAGCTCGCGCCCGCATTGGCCTGCAGCGTCCACGGACCACCACTGAAGATGGTGCCCGCCCCGATCCCCACGCCGCCAGTGCCGAGGTCCCAGCCCGTGCTCGCGAAGAGCGTGAGCGGCGGTAGGTTGGCCAGGGCGCGGGCGCTCAGACGACCGTAGATAACGTCAACCGCAGGGAAATACTGCGTGCGGCCCTCCAAGCTACCGCTCCAGCCAGGGTCCGCTCCGGAGCCCCCGAGCGCGAGACGCGCATCCGTCGTTACGCCCCAGCCGAGACCGTCCGTTCGGTACGTCACTCCGGCCGAGACCTGGGGGCGTACGTTGCTCGCCGGGTCCGGCTGATACCTCAAGGTGGCGAACGACTGCGGGATGCCCGCCTCCACGGCCCCGTCCAAGGCTCCGCCCCACAGCCCAGAGATGCGTGTCGTCGCGGTTGCGCTCAGTTGGGCGACGGCCTCGGACCCGAGTGGAGCTGTCCCCGTGATGTAAGCGGAGGTGGTACCGGAGCGGTAGCTCGCCGAGGCGTTGAAGCGGCCGAACGGGGTGAAGCCGTCGTACACGGAAGCGTCTACGCGATACGACCCCGATGCGTCTCCCGCGATCATGGTGAATGCGGCCGTGAGGCGATCTCCGTCATAGGACGCGTCAAGCGAAGCTTTGCCGCCATCGAAGGTTCCGGTCATGGTGCCGCCGGCCGTAGCCTTGCCTGCCTGCATCCCCAACGAGCCGGCTATGCTGACGCCTTCGAGCGCCCTCCTATAGCCGAGCTCGAGCCTGCCCGCGAACTGGTCCGCCTGGAGCCAGCTGGCGCTCCCTTCGAAGGCGAATGCACCCGGCGTCGCCAGCGCCGCAAGGCCGAACCCGTCCAAGGTCTGCAATCCGAGTGGGTCGTTCCAGAGCTGACCGATGCTCACGCCGAACCGATCCGAACGAAACTGCACATGACTCGAAAGGGGCCGGTCTGCCCGCAGACGCACCTTCGTCGTGGCGTAGTCCGATAGGCGACCCTGGAGATCGACCGATGTCTGCCAAGCAAGGTTCGTGTCCAACGTGGCGTAGGCCGTACCGGCGAGCGTAAACGTCGAGCGCTTGGGCGGACCGTGGACGATCGTGTCGACGAAGCGCACGGCCAGCTCCGTGCCATCTCTCGAGAGCGTCACCTGGTAGCGCGCCTCCTGCTTCACGGGGTAGCCGACCTGTGCACTCTTCCCGGGTTGCACGGTGACCGAGTTCGTGCCGACCTGCTGTTGGCCGGCGGTTACGGTGACGATTCCGGTCGCAGGTACATTGCCCGCATTCCTGACAGTCACCGTGAGCGTAGCGCCAACGGCGACCTGCTCCGGAGTCTCCAGGTGCAGGTCCAGGTGACGTGCGACCTCGAGCCTGGTCGTCGCGGAGACCTGCTGGCCGCTGCCCACGGCGGTCAGCGTCACCTCGTCGGGCTCGGTCGCCGAGGCGTCCGAGGGGACGGCGACCGTGATGGCCACAGGTTCGGTCGTCCCGCCGGACAGCCTCGCGGTCGGCGCGGGTCCCAGGAGCTGCCAATCGTGGTTGGACGTGGCGTCGAGCGCCACCGTCATGTCCGACGCGCTGCGAACGAGGAACACCAGCGTAACGTAGTCCCCCGGTTGCGCCAGCCTCCCCGGCGGCGCCTCGACGGTCAAGGTCTGAGCCGACGCCAACGCCAGAACGCCCAGCACGGCCACGGCAACGAGGGCAAGGGCAATGCTACGCACGGAGAGGAAACGCTTCACCGGGCGCCATCCTACCGCGCGGTCATGTCGTCCGTTTGTCGAAGATGTCGCGTCTGCAACGGTTGCGACCGACGCGGCGGAGCTACTCGATCTCCAGCACGCTCGGCGCCGCCGGGTAGCTCCCCAGGAACTTCACGAACGCCGCCTTGCGCATCAGCGCGGTGATGGCGGTGGCCACGTTCCCGTCCTCGATGTGCCCCTCGATGTCGACGTAGAACAGGTAGCTCCAGGGCTTGTCGCGGCGCGGCCGCGACTCCAGCTTGGTCATGTTGATGCCGTTGCGTGGGAACTCCTGCAGGCAGTCGACCAGCGAGCCGGGCTTGTGCCGGGTGGCCAGCACCAGGCTCGTCTTGCTGACGTCGCTCTCCTTGGCGCGCTCGTCGGCGCCGAGCACGAAGAAGCGCGTGAAGTTGAAGTCCAGGTCCTCGATGTCCTCGGCCAGCACCTCGAGCCCGTAGGCCTCCGCCGCGCGCTTGCTGGCGATCGCCGCCTTGCCCTGGCCGCCGTTCTCGGCGAGCAGCTTGGCCGCTCCGGCGGTGTCGAAGTCGGTGACCGCCTCGAAGCCGTGCTTGCGGATGAAGCCCTGGCACTGCTGCAGCGCCTGCGTGTGGCTGTAAACTCTCTTCACGTCCCCGAGCTTCACGCCGGGCTTGACCATCAGGTTGTGGTGCACGCGCACGATCTGCTCGCCCACCACGTGCAGCACGGAATCGGTGAGCAGGTCGTAGGTCTGGTTGATGGAGCCGGCGAGGCTGTTCTCGACCGGCAGGCAGGCGTACTGGCAATCGCCGCCGACGGCCGCCTGGAACGCCTCCTGGAAGCTGCCGAACCCCACGGCCTCGGCGTCGGGCGCGAACTCGAGCGCGGCCTCCTCGCTGAACGCCCCGGCGACGCCCTGGTAGGCGATGCGGGGGCGGGCGCTTCGAGCCATGGCGGAGAGTCTAGCACCCCGCGACTTGTCGGGGGCCGCCGCATCTGGCTACCCCAGCGCCTCGACCTCGCGCTTGACCGTCGTCATGCGCTCGGCGAAGCCGTCGAGCTCGCCGTGCAGCTCGCCGAGCCGGTCGAGCTCGGCGCGTACGAAGCGCGTGTAGGGATTGATGGCGCCCGATAGCTTCTCCTGCGAGCGCGCCAGTTCGGTGTCGACCTGGCCGGCCAGGCTCTCGCGCAGGCCGGCGCGCAGCTCCTCCATCTTGCGGGCCAGCTCGCGCTTCGCCCTTCGGCGCTGGCGCGGCATCACCAGCAATCCCACGCCCATGAGCGCCAGCCCCAGCGCGATGCCGGTGACGTCGATGGCGGTGGTCGTGAGGATGGCCAGCACGGCCGCGCCGAGCCCCAGCCCGCCCACCTCGAGCAGCCCCGACTGCACCACGGAGCTCTGGAGCGAGTCGGCGAGACGTGCCGCCTCGGCCTTCTGGTCGTAGGTCTCGAGCACCGTCTCGGAGCGTTCCTGCAGCGAGCGGACCAGCACCTGCCGGTCGTACTGGAAGCGCCCGCCCACTTCGCCGATGACCCGCTCGCGCTCGGCGGCGCGGCGCTCGTTGACGAAGGTCATGACGTCCTCCCAGAGCTGCAGGTTGCGCTGGATGAACCAGTCCACCATGTCGCCGACGGCGCGGTCGATGTCGCTCTCGACGTTCTTGAGCACGCGGTTCTCGAACGCCTCGCGCACCCGCTCGGTATTCATGAGCATGAAGATCTTGCGCAGCTGCACGGTGTCGTCGAAGAACGCGTTGCCGCGCTTCTCGACCTCGAGCAGCACGTTCTCGATGCGCGACAGGTAGCCTTCGTACTCGCGCCGCATGTCCTTCTCGAACTGCTGGCGCTGGCGCTCGATCTCCTCCAGCGTGCGGCGGTCGGTCGAGAGCAGCTCGAGCCGGTTGTCGAGCACCGCGCGGTAGTGCTCTGCGGTGCGCCGCGCCACTCCCAGCGGCGAGAGCAGCTTGAGCCGCAAGCGGTCCTCCCCGAGGCGCCTCGCGATGGCGCGCTCGAGCGCGCCCAGCCCGCTCGCCTGTACGCCGGCCAGATCGTCGGCCGCGCGCGCCTTGAACGCCGCCTTGGCCGACACGCCGAACACCTCCGGCGTCACCCCGAGCGTCTCGCTGGCGTGGTCGCGCACGTAGGCGAGGACCTTCTCGCGTTCGGTCTCGCTCTCGAGGATGTCGAGCTTGTTCACCACCATCAGCACCTTCTTGCCCCACGAGGCGATCAGCTCGAGGAAGGTGCGTTCGCTCTCGGTGAAGGGTCTGTCGGCGCTGGTGACGAAGAGCACCAGGTCGGCACGCGGCACGAAGCGCTCGCTTAGCTCCTGGTGTCGCTGGATGATGGCGTTGGTGCCGGGCGTGTCGACCAGAGCCAGGTCGCGGAGCAGGGGAGCCGGGAAGCTGCGGCGCACCAGCGCCGGCGCCTCCTCGCTCTCGCTCGCCGTCTCCGCGTACGTCACCACGGTGATCCGATCGGTGGTGGGCGTGACGCCCTCCGGCATGACGCGTTCGCCGACCAGCGCGTTCAACAGCGACGACTTGCCGGCGTTGAACTCGCCGCACACGACCAGCATGAAGATGCCGTCGAGGTCGCGCATGGCGTTGCGCAGGTCGTCGAGGTGCTCGTCCTCCGCCTCGAGGCGAGCCAGCAGCGCCTGGAGGTCGGCGAGCAACGCCCGCTCGCGCCCCACGATGTCGCGAGCGGCGTCTGAGACGGCGATATCCATGTCTCAACGATACCACGGGCCCCGAACGGCCCTTGCGTGGGCACCACGTCGACGGGGAGCGGGCGACGGTACACTGGCGCGGCGAAGGGAGCCCGCATGACCGACACCGCCACGCTCTACCGCGACCTCCTGCAACGGGCAGCCGTCCTGAGTGATCTCCAGCAGGTGTCCACGCTGCTGTTCTGGGACCAGGAGACCCATCTCCCTCGCGGTGCCGCCGAGGCGCGCGGGCAACAGAAGGCGACCGTCGGGACCATCGTCCACGAGCGGTTGACCGACCCTGCCTTGGGCGAGCTGGTCGAGGTCCTGGAGGCCGCCGACCTGCCCGGGGGTTCGGTGGAGGCCGCGGCGGTGCGCCAGATGCGCCGCTCGATCGATCGGGCCGCCAGGCTCCCGGTGGCGCTGGTCGAGGAGCTCGAGAAGCACACCGCGCGCTCGCGCGCCGTGTGGGAGCGCGCCCGCGAGGAGCGGGACTTCCGGGCCTTCGCGCCCGAGCTGGAGCGCACCGTCGAGCTCAAGCGTCAGGAAGCCGAGGCGCTCGGGTACGACGATCACCCCTACGACGCCCTCCACGACTTGTTCGAACCCGGCTCCACGACCGCCCGGCTCCGCGAGGTGTTCACGCCCTTGCGCCGCGAGACCGCCGAGCTGGTCCGGGCCATCGGCGCGTCCGGGCGCATGGTCGACGACCGCGTACTGCACCAACCGTTCGACGAGGGGGCGCAGCACCGACTGGCCCTCGACACCGTTCGCGCTTTCGGATACGACCTGGAGCACGGCCGGCTGGACGTCAGCGTGCACCCCTTCACCGAGGCGATGAGCAAGTACGACGTGCGCATCACGACCCGCTACGATGCGCAGGGGTTCGCCATGGCCCTGTTCGGGGCGATGCACGAGGCGGGGCACGCCCTGTACGAGCAGGGCATCGAGGACGGGTACTACCGGACCCCCCTGGAGGACGCCGCCGGCCTGGGCATCCACGAGTCGCAGTCGCGCCTCTGGGAGAACCTGGTCGGCCGCAGCCGCGACTACTGGGAGGGCGCCTTCCCGAAGCTCCAGCGGATCTTCCCGCAACAGCTGGGGGGCGTGCCGTTGGAGACCTTCTACGCCGCGATCAACAAGGTCGAGCCGAGCTTCGTCCGCGTCGACGCCGACGAGGTCACCTACAACCTGCACGTGATGCTGCGCTTCGAGCTCGAGCAGGCGCTGATCTCGGGCGACCTGTCGGTCGCGGACCTGCCGACCGCCTGGAACGACTTCATGCGCGACGCCCTCGGCATCGCGCCGCCCAACGACGCGCTGGGCGTGCTGCAGGACGTCCACTGGTCGGCCGGCCACTTCGGCTACTTCCCCACCTACACGCTCGGGAACCTGATGAGCGTGCAGCTGTTCGAGGCGGCCAAGGCGGCGCATCCCGCGCTTGCGCAGGAGATCCGGGAGGGCCGGTTCGCCACGTTGCTGGGCTGGCTCCGCGAGAACGTCCATCGACACGGCGCGCGCTACCTCCCGGACGAGCTGTTGAAGCGGGCCACCGGCTCCGAGCTGGACGCCGGCCCGTACCTGGCGTACCTCCGGAGGAAGTACGGAGAGATCTACGCTCTGACGTGAGCGCCCCAGGATCGCCGGGACGTGCTTCCTTGAGCGCCCTCGTGTAGGGGGCTACACTGAGCCTCATGCTCGTAACGGCGCACCTGAGCGACCGCGACCTGGCGGCGTACCTGCACGCCCACGGCGTTCCCGCCGAGCTGGTGCGTCCCGGTGCGCCCACGCCCACCGTGGCGGATGCGGCTCGCGCCCTGGGCGTGGGCCCGCACGCCATCGTCAAGAGCCTGGTCTTCGAGGTCGCGGACCGCCGCGACGGAGATCGGGCCGACGGCGGTGCCGGGGATCCGGCGGCGGAGGACGGCCGCCGGCCGCTGCTGGTGATCGCCGCAGGCGAAACGCGCGTGCGGATGCCGAAGCTCGCCGAAGCTCTCGGGACGTCGAGGCGAGCGCTGCGCCTGGCGTCGCCCGAGCGCACCCTGGAGCTGACCGGTTACCCCGTCGGCGCGATGCCGCCCTTCGGCCACCGTTCCCGGCTACCCACCCTCGTGGACAGCGTGAGCGTGCCCGCGGGCGCCGTCGTCTTCGGCGGCGGAGGCGCGCGCGACGTGTTGCTCCGGGTGTCCGTGGACGCCCTGCTGAGCGCGACCCGGGCCCGCCACCTACCCCTCACCGACGACCCTCCACGTGGCCAGGGCGAGGGCGTGAAGGAGATGACCTCATGACCGCACGGCTCCGGACCCCTCGCCTGTTGCCCCTGCTCCTGGTCGCGCTGGCGGCGCTGCTGCCGACGGCCGCGGCCTCCATCGGCGAGGCCCCCTCCAGCATCGTCGACGCCCTCAAGAGCTACCAGCCGGCCGCGTCGAGCGGTGGCTTCACGGCCGCCTCGGACTTCCGCTTCCAGATCGACAGCGGCTCGAACGTGGCGCTGGCCGTCAGCGGAAGCGGCATCATGAACGACGCCAACGTGCGCTTCGCCTCCGACCTGATCGGCGCGGCGACCGGGTACGCTCAGGGCATCTCCGGCCCGGCAGCCCAGTTCTTCCGCTCCCGTCTCGGCGACCTGGCGGGCAAGGGCCCCACCGCCATCGGGGTGGAGGAGTACGAGCTCCACCTGACCGTCACCGGCGACGCGCCCTACCATCTCGACTTCACCCTCAAGCCGCAGACCGTGGACGTGTCGACCTTCCCGCCCGCGGCGCACAGCATCGGTCCCGCCGACGCCAAGCACGTGATCCGGGAGTTCTCCGACTTCCAGTGCCCGTTCTGCGCGCGCTTCGCCAACGACGTCTTCCCGCAGCTCGGGGCCAAGCTCCTCGCCGGCGGCGACGTGCGCTTCGAGTTCTACTACTTCCCGCTCAAGACCATCCACCCGAACGCCATGATCGCGGCGGAAACCGCCGAGTGCGTCACCGCGGCGAACGATCCGGCGTCGTTCTGGACCTACCACGATGCGCTGTTCGCCAGCCAGGACAAGTGGGCCAACCTGCCCGATGCGCTCCCGGCCCTGCTGACCATCGCCAAGGACGCCGGGTTGAAGACCGATGGCGTGCAGACGTGCGTCAAGGACGGCACCTACAACGCGAAGATCGAGAAGGCCTACCAGGAGGCGGGGGGGCAGCTCCACCTCACCGGCACGCCCACGCTGTTCGTCGACGGCCTCAAGGTGGGCGACTACACCCAGCTTGCGACCTATACGCGGTTGATCGCCCTTTCCAACGCGCTGCGCGCCAGCGCGGCCGGCGCCCCCAAGACGAGCGGCGCTCCTGCGACCGCCACGCCCTCCGGCGGCGGCACGGGTCAGTAGCGGATCATGGCGAGAGACGCGCGCCGGGGGCGCGCCTCCCGGCCCCCGGAGCGGCCCCAGCCTCGAGGCGGGCGCAGGTCGAGCGGGTTCCCGCCGCGGTAGGGAACGCGTGAACCCGTCGCTGCTCCTTCCCGTCGCCGTGGCGGCGCCGTTCGTCGGCGCCGCGCTCGCGCCGCTGCTGGGCCCGCGGCTCCGGGCTCGCAGCGGGTACGTGCTGTGGCTGGCGTTCGTCCCGGCGCTGGCGCTGCTCGCCTTCGTCGGGCCCGCCCTGCGGGGCCGGCCCGCCACCTCGAACCTGGCGTGGGTCCCCGATCTAGGGCTCGGCTTCACGCTGCGCGCCGACGGCTTCTCGCTGCTGTTCGCGCTCATGGTGGCGGTCATCGGCGTGCTGGTCACCCTCTACGCCGCCTCCTACCTGGTTCCCGGCGAGCGCCACGGACGCTTCTACGGCTACCTGATGACGTTCGGCGGGGCCATGCTGGGGCTGGTGCTGTCGGACAACCTGATCGCCCTGTTCGCTTTCTGGGAACTCACCTCGATCGCGTCGTTCCTGCTCGTGGGGTTCTGGGACAGCCGGGCGGCCGCCCGCGACGGCGCGGTGAAGGCGCTGCTGGTGACCGCAGTTGGGGGGCTGGCGCTGCTGGTGGCGGTGGCCCTGCTCGGCGTGGCCGGCCACAGCGCCACGCTCTCCGGGCTCGATCTCGCCGCCCTGCGGGCCAGCCCGCTGTTCCCGCCGGCCCTGGCGCTGGTGCTGGTGGCCGCCTTCACCAAGTCGGCCCAGCTCCCGTTCCACCTGTGGTTGCCCACCGCCATGGAGGCGCCCACGCCGGTGTCGGCCTTCCTCCACTCGGCCACCATGGTCAAGGCCGGGGTGTTCCTGCTCGCCAAGTTCGGCTTCCTGCTCGACGGCACGTCCATGGCGCAGGTGGCGATGTACGTGGGGCTCCTCACCATGTTCTGGGGCTCGTACCTGGCGCTGCGCCAGAACGACCTCAAGGCGCTGCTGGCCTACTCGACGGTGTCGCAGCTCGGCATCCTCACGGCCATGTACGCTTCGTACCATCCGTTGGGCGCCACGGCCCACCTGGTGAACCACGCCGCGTTCAAGGCGGCGCTGTTCCTGGTGGTCGGGATCATCGACCACGTCACCGGGAGTCGCGACATCCGGCTGCTGTCCGGCCTGGGGAGGCGCCTACCGATCACGACGCTGCTCGCGGTCCCCGCCGCGCTGTCGATGGCCGGGGTGCCGCCGTTCGGCGGCTTCGTGTCCAAGGAGCTGTTCTACGAGGCGATGCGGCAAGAGGGCTGGCTTCCCGCGGCCATCGCGGTGACGGGCAGCGTCATGACGTTCGCGTACAGCCTGCGCTTCCTGTCGGTGTTCTTCGGCCCCTACCAGGCCGAGGCGCCCCACGTCCACCGCCCGCATGCGGCCTTCTGGCTGCCCGTGCTGCCGCTCACGGCCGCGGTGGTGGCCTTCGGGGTGCTCCCTCCCCAGCACACGCTGGCCACCGCGCTCACCGATCTGGCGGCGCCCGGCCTCGGCTTCCACGCCGAGCCGCTGGCGTTGTGGCACGGCCTCTCGGTGACGCTGGCGCTCTCGGTGCTGACCTGGTTGCTGGGGACCGCCCTCCATCTCGCGCGTGACCGCTTCGCGTCGCTCCAGGAGGCCTTCACGCCCGGGTGGAACGCCAACACCGTCTACTACGCCCTGCTCGCCGGACTGGAGCGCTTCGCCAGCGCCTTCACGCGCCTCACGCAGGGGGCCTCCTTCGCGACGCATCTGCGCGTGCTGTTCGTGGGGATGGCCGCCGCCGACGCGATGCGCGGGTACGGCCTGATCCTTCCGAGCTTGTCGCCCGTCCCGGTGGACATGGCACTCGCCACCGGACTGGTGATCGCCGGGATCGGAGGCACGCTCGTCACGCGCTCGCGCCTGTCTGCGCTCATCTACCTGGGGCTGGCCGGGGTGGCCTCGACCCTCATCTTCGTGCTTCTCCACGCGCCGGACCTGGCCCTCACGCAACTGCTCATCGACACCGTCACGGTCATCCTGTTCCTCTCCGTGTTCCGCTTCCTCCCGGCGATGCGGCGCTATTCGCGCCCGATCTCGCTCAGCGTGCTCGACGGCATCATCGCCGCCGGCGTGGCAGCGACGGTGTTCACGCTCCTGCTGGCGGTGCAGCAACCCGTCGCGCCGCGCATCAGCGAGTTCTTCCTGCGTTTCAGCGAGAGCCTGGCCGGGGGCGCCAACGTCGTCAACACCATCCTGGTCGACTTCCGCGGCTACGACACCCTGGGTGAGATCACGGTCCTGGTCATCGCGGGGCTGAGCGTCCTGGCGCTGCTCCGGCTGCAGGCGCAACAGCCGGCCGACGGCGACCGGCCGTCCGAGGCTGCGGACGGCCCCGGCGACGCTCCGGAGGAGGCGTCGGCATGAGCAAGGGCCCGGACGTCTTCTTCCGGACGCTGGTGCGGCCGATCGTGTTCGCCCTGCTGGCGCTCGGCTTCCACTTCTTCCTGCGGGGCCACAACGCGCCGGGCGGGGGCTTCATAGCGGGTTTGATCGTCGCGACGGCCGGTCTTCTGGTCCGCATGGCGCGGCGCCGCGGCCTGCTGCGCATCCGCAGCGACGTGCTCATGCCCATCGGCCTGCTGCTCGCGCTGGGCACCGGCGTCGCTCCCATGCTGGTCGGTCGCGCCTTCCTGACCAGCGCCCACGGCACCCTCCGTCTACCCGGTATCGGGACCTTCGATTGGACCAGCACCGCGCTGTTCGACCTGGGGGTGTTCCTCGTGGTGGTGGGCGCTACCGTGACGATCATCGACCTGCTGGCCGAGGAGGGGGGCCTCGCCGAGCTCCTGGAGCGCGGCGGGCGTCCGGGCGCGCGCAAGCGGGCCGACGCCGGCCCCGAGGAAGGGGACGACGGCTGATGGAGCTGCTGTTGCCGTTGCTGGCCGCGCTCCTGATCGGTGCCGGCGTGTTCCTGGTGCTCTCCCGTGCGCTGATCCGGCTCATCCTCGGCGTGTCGTTCATCTCCTACGGCGTGAACATCGGCATCCTGCTGGCCGGCGAGGGCGAGCGACGCGACGCGCCCCCCCTGCTGCAGCTCGCCGGGCCCTACAACGACCCGCTTCCGCAGGCGCTGATCCTCACGGCCATCGTCATCAGCTTCGCGACCACCGCGCTGTTGCTGGTGCTCGCGCTGCGCGCCTACCAGGTCACCGGCACCGATCACGTGCAGGAGCTCGCCGACCGGCCCGACCCGGTGCGGGGCCCCGTCGTCTACGCGGACCCCGAGGTTCCATCGGTGTCGCCCGAGATCGGTACCGCCGCCGACGTCGACCAAGAGGGCCCGCGATGAACGTGCTGGCGTTGCCCGTCCTGCTCCCGCTGTTCGGGGGCTCGGTGCTGCTGATGGTGCGCCGCAGCGCGGCGCGCCGTTGGCTGGCGACGGCGGTGTCGACCGCAACGCTGGCGGCAACGATCGTCGTCGCCGCGCACGTCTTCCGCGGCGAGATCCTGGTGCTGCAGATGGGGTCCTGGGCGGCGCCCTTCGGCATCTCCCTGGTGGCCGACGCGTTGGCGGGGCTGCTGCTGCTGGCGAGCAACGTGGTGGCGCTGTTGACGGTGGTGTTCGCGGGCTCGAGCCTGCAGCACGCGCCGGTGCGCGGCGACAGCCCCCTGCTCAACCGTGCCCGGGACGCGTTCGGCGCGCAGGCCCTGCTGCAGTTCCTGTTCATGGGCGTGAACATGAGCTTCCTCACCGGTGACCTGTTCAACCTCTTCGTGGCCTTCGAGGTGATGCTGCTCGCCTCGTACGGGCTGTTGCTGCTCGGTGGTGAGCTGCCGCAGTTGCGCGAGGGCTTCAAGTACGTCGTGATCAACCTCGTCGCCTCCTCGGTGTTCGTGATCACCGCCGGCATGGTGTACGGCCTGGTGGGCAGCCTCAACATGGCCGACATCGCCGAGCGCCTCCAGGCGCACGGCGGCGACGTGCGCGTGACCGTGCTGGCGGCCCTGCTGGCGCTGGTGTTCGCTACCAAGGCCGCCGTCTTCCCGTTGGGCTTCTGGCTGCCCAACAGCTACCCGGTTCCGCCTGCGGCCGTGAGCGCCTTCTTCGCAGCGGTGCTGACGAAGGTGGGCGTGTACGCGCTGCTGCGCACCTTCACGCTGATGGTGCCCGCGGAGCATGCTCTGGGAGGCCTGCTGTTCGTGCTGGCGGGCGTGACCATGCTGGCGGGCGGGCTGGGGATGGTGGCCAGGCGCCGCTGGCGCCATGCCATGGCCTTCGCCAACGTCGCCAGCGTCGGCTACCTGGTGGCGGGCGCGTTCATCGGCACGCATGCGGGCACGACCGCGGCGGTGTACTACCTGCTGAACTCCATCGCCGTCGTCTTCGTGCTGTTCCTGGTGGCCGCGTTGGCCGAGCGCGTGGCCGGCCCCGCCTACCGCAGGCACGGACATCTCGGGCTCTACCCGTGGCTCGGCGCCGGCTACTTCACCGCCGTCCTGGCGCTGGCGGGCCTGCCGCCGACCGGCGGGTTCATCGGCAAGTTCGCGCTGGTGCGCTCGATGCTGGCGGCCGGCGGCGGCGTGCACGTGGCGGTCGCCACGGCCGCCGTGTTGGCCGGCCTGCTGCTGCTGTATGCCGCCACGCGCATCTGGCGCGAGTTCTTCTGGGGCGAGGCCGACGCCGTCCACCGGGTCGCCATCCCGAAGGCGATGAGCGGGGTGACGGCGGTCGCCGTCGCGCTGTTGCTGTCGCTGGCGGTCTTCGCGGGTCCGCTGTACGGCCTGTCCGGGACGGTGGCCGGCCAGCTCGACGGCAACGCCGCCTACCTTGCCGCGGTGTTGGTGCCCGGCGCACCGCCGCGAACGGGGGCACACTAGCCCATGGGATCGCTGCTGGCGGTGCTCGGCATGGCGCTCATGTGGAGCTTCCTCATGGGGCGGCTCACCGCGCTGAATCTCGTGGCGGGCGCGCTCCTGGGGATCCTGCTGCTGTCGGTGGTGGAGCGGGAGCGCGAGCGTTCGTTCCCGCGCCGGCTGGCCGCCTTCGTGCGCTTCGTCCTCCGCTTCAGCCTCGAGCTGGTCACGGCCAATGTGATGGTCGCGCTGCTGGCGTTCCGGCCGCGGCCGCGTTACTACCCCCACATCATCGCGGTGCCGCTGCGCGTGCGCAGCGACGCGGCGATCTCGCTGTTGTCCGCCGCCATCACCCTGCTTCCGGGCACCGTCGCGATGGGCGTGTCCGACGACCGAGGGCTTCTCTACGCCCACGCCATCTTGCAGGCCGACCCGGAGCGCTCGCGCGCCAGCGTCCAGCGTATCGAGGGCCTGATCCTGGGGTTCATGACGTGAGGGCCGCCCGTACGCTCCTGCGCCCGACCCCTGCGGGAGGACGCATGCCGTGGTGATCGACATTGCCATCGTCAGCCTCGCCATCTCCGGGGTGCTGGCGACCTACCGGGTCCTGCGGGGGCCCACCTGGGGCGACCGGGTGACCGCGTTCGATTACCTCACCGTCAACCTCGCGGTGATGGTGGTGGTGGCGGCGCTGCGTACCGGCTTCACGTCCCTGCTGGACGCCGCGCTGATCATCTCCATCCTCGGCTTCATGAGCACCGTGGCGCTGGCGCGCTACCTGCTCCGCGGGCGGGTGATGCGGTGACGCGGGGCGTTCGGTGGGCGCGGTTCGCGTCGTGCGCTTTGGCGGCGGCGACCGGCACGCTGGCGCGCGCCGCGGCACCGGCGCGCGCCGCCTCGGCCCTCGACGGTCACCCGGTGGCGCAGGTGTTGATCCTGCTCGGCTGCGTCTTCCTGCTGGCTGCGGCGGTGGGCCTGGTTCGCTTCCCCGACGTCTACACGCGCCTGCACGCCGCGACCAAACTGGTGACGCTGGGAGGTCTGGGGATCTTCGGCGGCGCCGGGATCGCCTTCTACCCGGTCGACGGCACGCCGCGGGTCCTGCTCATCGCCGGCCTGTTCTTCCTCACGGCGCCGCTGTCGGGCTACATGATCGCGCGCTCGGCCTACCTGCGGGGGCTGCCGTGGTACCAGGAGCACGGCAGCGTGGACGACTGGGGGGCGCTGGGCATCGAATCGCAGGGCTCTGCCGAGGAGCGCTGAGCTCCGGCCGGCGCCCCCATCGGCGGCGCCGGATTACGATGAGCGCATGAGCCTTCCTGGGGTGGACATCGACGACGGCCTACGTATACTGCTCGAGCTCCTGGCGACCCCGTCGCCCACGGGCTTCACGGACCGCGCCCTGGCAGTGGTGGAGGCCGAGCTCGACATGCTGGGGGTCGGCGCGCGCCGCACGCCGAAGGGCGCGCTGCTGTGGACGTTGGAGGGGACCGGAGGCGCGCCCCGCGCCGTCGCCAGCCACATCGACACGCTCGGTGCGATGGTCAAACAGATCAAGTCCAGCGGGCGCATCAAGCTCAGCCCCGTCGGAGGCTACGACTGGACGACCATCGAGGGGGCCGAGTGCCAGGTGCACACCGAGGACGGCAGCGCCGTTTCCGGCACGGTGGTCAACACCAAGCAGTCATCGCACGTGCACGGCCAGGAGTTGCGCGACCTCAAGCGCGACGGCGACACCATGGAGGTGCGGCTCGATGTCGAGGCGCGCAACGCCGCCGACGTGCGTGCGATCGGCATCGAGGTGGGCGACGTGGTGTCGTTCGACAGCGTTCCTCGGGCCACCGAGTCCGGGTTCGTGAAGGGGCGCCACCTCGACAACAAGGCGGCCGTGGCCATGGCACTGGCCGTCACGCGCGCGTTCGTGGCCGGGCGTGTCCAGCCCGCCGGCGACACGCACTTCTTCGTCTCGAACTACGAGGAGGTCGGGCACGGCGCCGCGACCGGCATCCCCGGCGACGTCGAGGAGCTGCTGTGCATCGACATGGCGGCGGTCGGCGAGGGCCAGACCAGCACCGAGTACGACGTCACCCTCTGCGTCAAGGACTCGGGCGGCCCCTACGACTATGCCATGAACCGCCGGTTGCGCCGGCTCGCGCGCGAGCACGACATCCCGCTCAAGATCGACATCTACCCGTACTACGCCTCCGACGCGACCGCTTCCTGGCGCGCCGGCGGCAACCACCGCGCCGCCCTGATCGGGCCCGGCGTGGACGCGTCGCACAGCTACGAACGGACGCACCGACGCGCGCTGGAACGCACCGCAGCGCTGTTGGAGGCGTACCTGCTGGCGCCGGTCGGGTCGTGAACGGCGTCGCCACGGCGCCCGCCCGGGCCGGGGTCGGGGCCAAGAGACCCGCCCCACACGGCGCCGATCGGGTCGCAACGCGCTTTACCCCGTGCAGCGCGTCGTGTACACTGCCGTAGATGCATGAATACCCGAGTCTGGTGTGGCATCTGAAGAACACCCAGCTGTTCGAGGATCTGTCGGCGGACGAGCTCGAGCAGCTGTCGCGGATCACGCCCTACAAGCGGTTCGCGGCAGGCGAGATCATCTACCACATGGAGGACCCGGCCGACGCGCTGTACTTCATCCGCGACGGCATGGTCAAGATCTCGATGTACTTCCCCAACGGCAAGGAGATGATCCTCGGCCTCCTCGGGCAGTACGACATCTTCGGGGAGCTGCTGCTGCTCGAGAGCGAGCGGCGACCCAACCAGGCCGAGGCGGTGGTCGACACCACCCTCATCGTCATGCCCGAAGAGGACTTCCAGCGTCTGCTGGCGCAGTACCCCAAGATCGCCATGAAGTTCATCCAGGTGATGAGCACGCGCCTGTGGCAGGCGCAGCAGTGGCAGGCCGAGGTCGGTGCGTTCGATGCCCCCGGCCGTCTGGCGAACCTGTTGCTGCGTCTGGCCAACGACTTCGGCGTCACCGGCGATCGCGGTACCGTGATCGACCTCAACCTGACGCAGCAGGACCTCGCCAAGATGATCGGTGCCACTCGAGAGACCGTCAGCCACTGCCTGGCGCGGCTCCTCGAGTACGGGGCGGTGCGCCGCAGGCGCGCGCCCATCACCGTCCATGTCGGGCGGCTGCAGCAGTTCCTGGACGAAGCGAGCGAGTAGCGCAGCGGCCGCGCGCCGGTCAGCTCCGGGCGGGCCGGGCCACGGCGTCGCCGGCGTCACGGCCCTCTTCGGGCTCGAGCACCAACGCGAACAGGGCCGAGCCGGTCTCGGGCGAGGGGTCGCCGGCGGCCACCACGTCGATCCGCTTGCTCTCCTGGACGAACAGGGGCACGCAGGCGCTGCCGTAGCGCTCCAGGTACGCCTCCAGGCCGAACTGCTCGGTGAGCACCGTGCGCTTGACGGTCGCGCCCGAGCGCACCAGGGTCTGCAGGCGCATATAGGTGACGTCGTCGCCGAAGAGGGAGCGGCCGCGGCGTTCGCCGCCGAGACGACCGCGTTCGCTGTTGCTCCGGCCCGGCGCGAGCTGGAACACGTTGGCCGAGCCGAACTCGCGGGCGTACTTGAGCGCCGTCAGCGCGTTGGCCTCGTCGTTGGAGGTGAGTGCCAGAAGCCGGCCGATTCCCGAGAGCCGGAGCTCGTCGTCGCTTCGGTCGGACAGGAGGCTCCCGTAGTAGGCCTGCAGGCCCTCCACGCGGGCCGCGGCGACGTGCGAGAAGTTGGTGTCGGCGAGCAGCACCGCGATGCGCTGCGCGTGCAGGGCGCGGGCGACCGTGCGCGCGACGGGGTCCGCCCCCAGGATCAGGAAGCCCTGGGGGTCGGGGTCGGCGACGCCCAGGCGAACGCCCAGGGGGCGCGCCGACAGGCTCGCCAGCAGGACGGTCCCGACGATCATCAGGAACACCAGGGGCGGCAGTGAGCGCGCCTGCTCGAAGCCGGCGGCCGTGAGCTTGGAGGCGAACAGCGAGCTCACCGCGGCCGCGACGATGCCGCGCGGCGCGATTCCCGAGAGGAACAGCTTCTCGCGCCAGGTGAGCGGCGAGCGCAGGCTGCTGAGAAGCACCCCTGCTGGCCGGGTCACGAGCACGAGCACCAGCAGCAGCACGAGGCCCCGCCAGGTGAGCTCGGTGGCGAGGCTGGCGAGCTGCAGGTTGGCGGCGAGCACCACGAACAGCATGCTGACGAACAGCACGCTGAGGTCCTCCTTGAAGCTCAGCAGCGCTCCGATGTTGGGGACCCTGCGGTTGGCCAGCACCACGCCCATCACCACCGCGGCGAGGAGCCCGGCTTCATCGATGACGAGATTGGAGAGCGTGAAGGCGGCGAACAGGGTGGCGAGGGAGACCACGTTGATGAGGTAGTCGGGCATGGCGCGGCGTTCGAGGACCGAGGCCAGAGCGTAGCCGGCCACCGCTCCGGCGGCCGTGCCGACGAGCAGGAAGCGCGCCAGCAGCAGCACGGTGCGCGCGGGCGCGGGCTGCGCGGTGCCGAGCAGCAGCGCCTCGGACACCAGCACCGCCACCATCGCGCCCACCACGTCGATGATGATGCCCTCCCACTTGAGGACGTTCGCTACGCGGGCGGTCGGGCGCACGATGCGCAGCAACGGGCCGATGACGGTGGGGCCGGTGACGATGACCAGGGCGCCGAAGAGCAGGGCCATGGAACCGGGGAGCGCGCCGAGCCAGTACGCCGCCGCCGCGCTGCCGAGCCACGTCACCAGGGCTCCCAGCGTGACCAGGTAGAAGATCACCCGGCGCGTCTCGTGCAGCTCGGACAGTCGAAGCGTCAGCCCCCCCTCGAACAGCACCAGGCCGACCGCCAACGACACGGCAGGGTAGAGCAGGGCGTCGCCGAACACCTCGGAGGGGCGCAGCCAGCCGAGCACGGGCCCCACCACGAAGCCGATGGTCAGAAGCGGGAGGATCGCCGGCAGGTGGAGCCGCCACGCCAGCCATTGCGCCCCGCCGCCGAGGGCGATGACGGTGGCGATGGCGAGTGCGGGGTGGGCGGCGAGGAGCTCGGACATCGGACGTCGACTTTCAGTATGCGATGCGTTCGAGCAACGTGCCGAGCAGGGTGCGGCGGTGCGAGAGCTGGGCGTGCACGATCACTGCGGGGCACTCGAGCCCGGCAGCGAGCTGGTGGGCCAGGTCGCGGGCGCCGCGGGTGCCGACGTAGCGGTGCACCGTCGCGCCCAGGATGGCGAGGTCGGCGCCGCGTGACGCCTCGACGAGCGCCGCGGTGGGACTCGCGGCCCGGCGGATGTCGCTCACGGTCGGCACGCCGCACAGCGACGCGAGCTGGTCGTGGTAGCTCCGCAGCGTGTCGAGCTGCGCCGGGAGGGCGTTGTCCGGCACGACGTGCATGAACCGGATGCGGGCCTCCTGGTTCCGAGCGATGCGGCTCGCCAGGTCGACCTTCGAGGCGTCGAACGGGCCGCCGGTGCCCATGACCAGCACTTCGGAGATCGCCTCCAGCGGGCGCGGGCCGAGCACGGCCACGTCCGCGCCGCTGCGGTCCATCAGCCATCCGGCGTCGCGGCTGAACGGGCGCAGCGGGGTGGGAGCGCGGATCTCGTCGGTGAGCACGAGGTCGACGCGGTGCTCGCGAGCGTGCAGGACGATCGCTTCCTTCCAGTCGTGCCCGACGACGCTGCCCGTGTACAGGCGCGTGCCGAGACCGTCGAGGGCCGCTGCTACGCGCGCTTCGAAGGCCCGGTCCCCGTCGCTGAGCTGGCGCGCCACGGCGATCAGCTCGACCTGCTCGGGCACCTGATCGAAGTGGACGACGCGAAGCCGGTCGCGCGGACCGGCAAGCATGGCCGCCAGCCGGAGCAGGTCGCGCTCGCGCTCCGGATCGAGGTGCGGGTGGACGGGCACCAGCAGGTTCCGGGGGCCGGGCGCGTGCAGCGCCCGCCGGGTGTGGCCGACCGCGGCGCTGTCGGTACTGCGGCGCAGGGCGGCGAGCGCGATTCCTTCGCGTTCCGTGCGGGGGCGCCCGTAGGCGCGGAACCACACCAGCCCCACGGCCACGATGCCGGCGGCGCCCAGGACCGACAGCCACCCCATCTGGGTGATGAGCAGAAGGCCGGCGCCGATGCCGCCGAGCTGCACCCAGGGGTAGCCGGGCGAGCGGAAGGAGGGGCGGTAGGACGGCACCTCCCCCTCCCGGAACGCGATGAGTGCCAGGTTGACGAAGCACAGCACCAGGATCTGGAAGGCGCTGGCGAGCTTGGCGAGGTCGACCACGGGCACGAAGGCGATGAGGGCGAGGAGCACGGCCCCGGTCAGGGCGATGGACGCGACCGGCGTTCCGTAGCGGGGGTGCACGCGCTGGAAGAGCGGGGGCGCCAGCTCGCCGCGGCTCATCGCGAACGGGTAGCGCGAGCTGGACAGCACCCCGGCGTTGGCCATGCTGGTCAGGGCAAGCACCGCGGTGACGGCGATGATGACCTCTCCGCCGACCCCCAGGATGTCGCGCGCGGCCAGCGCCATGGGGGTGAGGGTGGCGTGCAGGGGCGCGGCCGCGCTGGTGCCCACGATGACGTAGAGGAGTCCGGTGTAGACGATCATCATCAGGGCGATGCTGAGCAGGATGCCGGTAGGGATGTTCCGGCCCGGCGCCCGGACCTCCTCTGCCACACTGGCGATCTTGGTGACGCCGGCGTAGCTCACGAACACGAACCCGGTCGCGGCGAGCAGGCCGCTCACGCCGTGCGCCAGGAAGGGCTGGTAGCGGGTGGGATCGACGACGGCGGCTCCGCGGAGCACGAACAACAGCAGGATGGCGAGCACGCCGGTGACGATCACCGCCTGCAGGCGGCCGGTCTGCTTCACACCGAGCGCGTTCACGGCGAGCACCAACAGCCCGAGCGCGAGCGCCACCGGTTTGGTGGGGAGGTCGACGAACAGCAGCAGGTAGGCGCCGAGGCCGACGAGCGCGAAGGCGCTCTTGAGCACCAGCGAGAACCACACGCCGATCCCCGCGATGGTGCCCAGCATGGGGCCGAGCGCGCGGTCGACGTAGAGGTAGGTGCCCCCCGCCTCCGGCATGGCGGTTGCCATCTCCGACTGGCTCAGCGCCGCGGGAAGCACGATGAGCCCCGCCAGGAGGTACGCCAGGATGACGCCCGGACCCGCGATCTTCGAAGCCAGGCCCGGCAACACGAAGATGCCGCTCCCGACCATGGCCCCGACGCTGATGGTGAGGACGGCATACAGGCCGAGGTCGCGCTCGAGGCTACGGCGGCTCACGCAGGCCTCGCCGGGGGTATGGCGCTCCGAGGCGCTCCGTGCTGGGGCGGAACGAGCAAGGGATCCTCCTGGACGAAGGGCGGCGCCCGGGGGCGCGGGGGGATGCGTCGGGGTGGGAAACCATGCTAGCATCCCGGCCCGTGTGCCGGTGCCGTGGCGTCCGGGCGGTGCGTGATAGGCTGTGCCGCGATGACCGACCAGCCGCGTCGCTTCCTCGTCACCACCGACGCCGGCGATGTCGTCGTCACCGTCAACGACGCCGCCGACGGGCTCGATCCGGCCCTGGTGTCGCTGGCGATGGCCGACGAGCGGACCGTCCGGGAGCTACCGATGGCGACGCCGTTGCGCGCGTTCGCCGCGAAGATGGTGGATCTCATCGAGGCACAGGGGACGGGTGCGTTCGCCGGCGGCGAACGCATGCGGGAGATGCTGGTCCGTGAGAAGGCCACGGCCGATCTGCGTCGCATCGAGCGCTACGCGCGCGAGCACGGCGGCGGTTGAACTCCGGGAGCCCCGGGCCGCCGCCGGCCCCGAGGCGTCGTTGCGTGCCGCGGCGCGCCGACGTGGTGCGCCCGCCGTGCGGCGGGCTCACGCCAGGGGGGCATCACCGCGGGCGTCAGCCGGTCGCGTCGTAGGGTTCTTCCTCCTCCTCGACGACGTCGCCGAGGTCCTGCAGCACGTCCTTGTACAGCGACAGGGCGAAGTCACGCACCGCCGTGCGGGCCTCGTCGCCGCGCAGGTGATCGGGGATGCGCCGGTCGGCGACCTGCAGGCTGGACGCCAGGACCGTCTCGAACACGGGCCAGGGACCGTCGAACCGGGCATCGTCGCCGAGGTAGGAGTCCTCTGCGTCGTTCTCGGCCGCGCTCCCATCGAGCACGACTCCGCCGCGTTCGAGGGCGGCGAGCGCCTCCTCCGCGGCGCGGCGTTCGGCCTCGCGCTTGCTCCCCCCTTGGCCGGTGGCGAGCACGTGCCCGTCGACCAGGACGTCGCTGAGGAAGGTGGGTTGGTGGTCCGGACCGGTACGCTCGCTGCGGAACTCGGGTCGGTTCTGCCCCGATTTCTGCAGCCGCTCGATCAGGACGCCCTTGGGGTGTGCCATGCGTCCTCCTCGTGAAGGTTCGATGCTCGTTCCTTCTTGCAGCTGCCGGGCTCCCGCCACGCCGCCGACCGCACTCGAGCCTGGTGGGGCGATGAGGGTGCGACCGATCCGGCCTGGCACGAGCCCGGCAGCTGCAACACAACGGTATCACGGTGCCGACTGCGGTAGAGTGGGCCACCATGATTCGGCTGCTCCTGTGCGATGACCACGCCATGTTCCGCCAGGGTCTGAGGAGCATCCTCGAGACCGAGGACGACTTCCGCATCATCGGCGAGGCGTCGACCGGGCGCGAAGCGGTGCGGCATGCGCTCGAGACCCGGCCGGACGTCGTGCTGATGGACATCCAGATGCCCGAGCTCGACGGCGTCGCCGCCACCAAGGCGGTGCTCGCGGAGCAGCCCGACGCCAAGGTCATCATCCTGACCATGTACCGCCAGGACAAGTACGTCTTCGAGGCCATCAAGGTGGGGGCCCGCGGTTACCTGTTGAAGGATGCCGACGCCAACGACCTGATCGACGCCATCCGGCGGGTTGCGGCCGGCGAGACCCTGCTCAACGCCGAGATGGCGGCGTCCATCCTCGATGAGTTCCGCAAGGTGGGCGAGCTCCCCGAGCATCCCGACCACAAGATCAGCGAGCTCACGGAGCGCGAGGAGGACATCCTGCGGTTCCTGGCCCAGGGCGCGTCGAACCAGGAGATCGCGCACTCGCTCGGCGTGAGCGAGAAGACGGTGCGCAACCGCCTGTCGGAGATCTTCTCCAAGCTGCGGCTGAACAACCGTACGCAGGCGGCGTTGTACGCCTTGCGCGAGGGCATCGCCACGCTGCAGGACAACGGCTGAGGTGGCCCTGGAGGCGCGCCCCGCCGAGGGAGCTGCGCTCCGCCGCGCACTCGAACAGCACCTGAGGACCATCACCGAGACGCCGGCGCCTCCGTTCGGGGAGGCGGCGCGGGCCGATCTGGTGGCGCGGCTTTGGTCGGCCGCGGGCGTGAAGGTGGAGCGCGACGCTGCAGGCAACGTGGTGGCCGCCCTGCCGGGCGGACGGGGGCCGCGGGTGCTGGTGGCCGCTCACCTCGACACCGTGTTCGGTCCCGGCACCGATGTGCGAGTGCGTCGCGACGGCGACCGCCTGCGCGCGCCCGGCATCGGCGACAACAGCGCCAGCCTGGCCGTGCTGAGCGCCTTCGTGGAACGCTGCGGGTCCGGCGCGGGCGAGCTCCGGCCGCACCTGACGGTGGCGGCGACGGTGGGGGAGGAGGGCGAGGGCGATCTGCGCGGCGCGCGCCAGCTCGTGGCGGACCGCGGGGCGTCGCACGACCTGTTCGTCGCGCTCGACGGGCACCTCGGGACGATCGTGGCGCGGGCGGTCGGATCGCGGCGTCTGCGTGCGGCGTTCCACGGCGCCGGCGGCCACTCGTGGGGCGACTACCCCGCCCCCAGCGCCGTGCATGCCGCGGGGGAGGCCATCCACGCCCTGAGGGCACTGCGCGTGCCGGTGGAGCCTCGCTCGTCGCTCAACGTGGGCCAGGTGTGGGGCGGCACCTCGATCAACGCCATCGCGCAGGAGGCGGGCTTCAACCTCGACCTGCGGAGTCTCGATGCGAGCGTACTCGAGGACCTGGAGTCCCGCGCCCGGGGAGCGATCGAGCGGGCCGCACGGCGCGCGGGATGCGGTGTCGAGATCACCCGGATCGGCGACCGCCCGGTCGCAGTGGTCGACAACGCCGCGCTGGTGGCGTGCGCCCTGCGGTCGTTGGAGAACGGCGCGAGCCACCCCGCGGTGGTGGCGAGCAGCACCGACGCCAACGCCGCGCTGGCGCGGGAGTTGCCCGCGATCGCATTCGGCGTGTACCGGGGCGGCGACGCTCACCGCACGACCGAGTGGGTCGAGCCCGCTTCGCTCGTCGAGGGCTATCGCTCCTTCGAGCGCCTGCTCGCCTGTCTCTCCGACCCGGCCGCCGAGCCGCCGTGACGCGCATGGGCCGGTGCTCCGCCCCGCCCCGCCTCGACGCCCCGCGTCGACGCCCCGCCCCGCTCCCGTTCGGTCGCAGGTCAGGGCACGGGCCGGCGCTGCTTGCGCGCCGCCAACGCCAGGCCGTCGACCTCCTCGTTCCCGTCGTGACCGGCATGCCCGCGGGTCCAGGACCAGGCGACGGTGTGCCGCGCGCTCTGGCGGAGCAGCTCCTGCCATAGGTCCTGGTTCTTGACGGCCGACCGGCCGGCGGTGCGCCAGCCGTTGCGTTGCCAGGTCTCGAGCCACCCGTCCGTGAACGCCTTCTCGAGGTACTGGCTGTCGGTCACGAGGGTCACGTGGCACGGCTCGCGGAGCGCTTCGAGGGCGCGCACGGCCGCGGTGAGCTCCATGCGGTTGTTGGTCGTGGACGGTTCGAATCCGCTGGCGCGCTTGCGGGAGCCGTTGTAGATCAGCAGGTAGGCCCATCCGCCGTCGCCGGTGCGCGTCTCGCACGAGCCGTCGGTGTAGGCGGTGACCTGCTTGCGCGGTTCGGGCATGGCAGGCATGCTACCGCGGGGGCGGCGCGGGGATGAGGGACGCCACCAGCGGCGGGGCGCCCGAGTGCGAACCCCGTACATGCTGTGAACATCTAGAAAGACCGTGGGGGAGCCCGGTTGTACCTTTCGCGGCGCTCCAGCACCACCAACGCCGCGGCGTGCTCGCGCGTGTGGGTCAGCGACAGGTGAGCTTCGAGACGTTGCTCCTGGAGGGCGGCGGTCAGGGCAGGCGAGAACGCCAGATCAGGCCGCCGGCCCTTCTTGACGACCCACACGTCGCGCCAGCCGAACGTCTCTGGCCAGCACTTCTGGAAGGCCTCCTTGGCCGCGAAGCGGGCGGCAAGGCCGGGCACCGGGTCGGAGCGGCCGTGCAGCTCGGCCCGCTCGGCGGGGTGGAAGTGGCGCTCCACGAAGCGCTCGGGGTGCCGTGTGAGCACGGCCCGCACCCGGCTCAGCTCGATCATGTCGATCCCGACGGCGACGATCATGGGGTCCTCAAGGGCGCTGCGACGTCCATTGTGTGACGCCGCCTTCGCCAGCCAGGAACGCCCGCTCCGCCATCCCCAGGAACAACCCGTGCTCGACCACGCCGGGTAGCGTCGCCAGCGTCCTCGCCAGCTCCTCGGGCTCGAAGCCGTCGGGGAACGACAGGTCGAACACGATGTTGCCGTTGTCGGTGACGAAGGGGTCGGCGTCGCCACCGCGCAGGGCGGGCTGCGCGCCCAGCTCCTCCAACAACGCCCGGGTACGGTGCTGCCCGAAGGCCACCACCTCGACCGGGACGGGGGAGCGCTCCCCCAGCCGCGTCACGCGTTTGCGGTCGTCGCCGATCAGCACGAACCGCCGGGCGCTAGAGGCGACGATCTTCTCGCGCGTGAGCGCACCGCCCAGGCCCTTGATGACGTCGAGCTCGGGGGTGACCTCGTCCATCCCGTCGACGGCGAGATCGAGCCCCGCGGCGGGCAGCTCGATGAGCGGGATGCCCAGGGCGGCCGCCTGCGTCTCGCTCTCGCGAGAGGACGGCACGGCGAGGACCCGCTGCAACGCGCCCGCGGCGAGCCGCTCGCCGAGGCCGGCGATGAAGTGCCGGGCGGTGCTCCCCGACCCCAACCCCAGCAGCATGCCGGGCTCCACGAGGGCGAGCGCACGCTCCGCGGCATCGCGCTTGTACCGTTCCAAGGTCTGCATCAGCGGCCTCCCGCGGTAGTCTACCGTCCCCGACGGACCCGGCCGCGGCGTCCCCGGCTCCCGCCGGGTGCGGGTGCGTCGCCGCGTCCAGGTACACTGTCGGGGTGACGACGATCGTGCTCGCCAGCGGCTCCCCGCGACGCGAAGAGCTGTTGCGCGCCCTGGGACTGCGCTTCGAAGTGCTCCCCGTCGACATCGACGAGACGCCGAACGAGGGCGAGGCCGCCGATCCTCTGGTACGCAGGCTCAGCCGGTGCAAGGTGGCGGCTGCGCTCGACCTGCGGGGGGACGACGGGTCCCTGGTGGTGGCGGCCGACACCGTGGTCGTGGTCGACGGCGCCGTCCTGAACAAGCCCGCGGATCCCGAGGAGAACCGCGCCTTCCTGCGCCGGCTCGCCGGCCGCGCCCATCACGTCCTCACCGGTCACACCCTGCTCGTCGGCGGGCGCCGGGAGACCGTCGTCGTCGATACCGAGGTGCGGATGCGGGCGCTCGACGACGGCGAGATCGAACGGTACGTGGCCAGCGGCGAGGGGTCGGACAAGGCCGGCGGTTACGCCATCCAGGGGCGCGGCTCCGCGCTGATCGGCGGCCTCGTGGGGTGCTACTTCAACGTGGTCGGGCTGAGCGTCCCGACGCTGGTCGAGGCCGCGGCGCGCCTGGGGGTCCGCCTTGTCTAGGCTGCTCCGCGCCTGGTACGTGTTCCTCGCGCTGGGGCTGCTGACCTTCGTCATCACGGCCTTCGTCGGCCGGATCCCCGCCGATGTGTCGGCCTCGGTGGCGTTGCCCCACAACCTGCTCTACCGCTCGGGCATGAACGTCCGCGCCACGGCGCGTAGCCTCGCCGACCGCAGCGACCTGCGCCACGAGGTGGCGGCCCTGCAGCAACGGGTGGCGGGGCTCCAGCAGACGAACCGCAACCTGCAGCTCGAGCTCCAGCGCCTCCGCGAGGTGCTGGCCGTTCGCCAGGAGCAGTCGCCGGGCGTGGTCACCACCGCCTCGGTCATCGGCGGCAGCAGCGGCCCGGCCTTCGCGCGGCTCGATCTGAGCAAGGGCACGCGGGACGGCGTGCTCCAGAACATGCCGGTGACGGTGCCCGAAGGGCTGGTGGGGATCGTGACGGACGTGTCGGCGCACGATGCGGTGGTGCGGACCGTGCTCGACCCGCAGTCGCGCGTCGGCGTGACCGTGCGCGACCGCGGCGGCCAGGGCATCGCCGTCGGGGAGGTGGGCGGTCGCATCCGCGTCACAGACTTCATCGCCGACAAGCCGGTCGAAATCGGGGACAAGGTCGAGACCTCGAGCTACGGTGGGTTGTTCCCGAACGGCGTTCTGGTCGGGACCGTCGAGCAGGTCCTCCCGCCCAACCCCAACGAGCTGCGCCGCAGCTTCATCGTGCAGCCGGCGGTCGACCTGTCCACCCTCAGCGAGGTCGTGCTGCTGGCGCCCCAATAGCGCGCGGTCGGGGCCGGCGCCTCAACGCACCACGAAGCTGACCAGCCTTCCGGGGACCACGATCTCGCGCTGCACCGCGCCGGACGCGAGGTAGCGCGCCACGTTGGGCTCGCTGCGCGCGGCCTGCAGGACGACGTTCTGCTCGGCGTCGGGCGGCACCTCGATCTGCCCGCGGACCTTGCCGTTGACCTGGACGGCCATGGTGATGGTGTCTTGCACGAGCGCCTCGGGATCGAAGGCGGGCCACGCCTGCCGATGCACCGAACCCTCCCATCCCAACCGGTTCCACAGCTCCTCGCTCATGTGGGGGGCGATGGGAGCGAGCAACAAGAGCAACGTGCGGCAGGCCTCGCGCCAGGCGTCGGTGTGCGCGACGCCGCCGCTCTTGGCCCGGGTCATGGCGTTCTGCAAGGTCATCAGCTCGGCCACGGCGGTGTTGAACTGGAAGGCCTCGAAGTCCTCGGTCACCGCCTGCGTCGCGGCGTGCACGGCGCGACGCAGGTCGCGCACGACGGCGTCGTCGGCGCAGCCGCCGTCCCCGGCGGGCTCGAGCACCAGGCTCCAGACGCGGCTCAGGAACCGGGTGACGCCCTCGATGCCCTGGTAGCTCCAGGGCGCTCCCTGGTCCCAGGGCCCGATGAACATCAGGTAGGTTCGTACCGCATCGGCCCCGTACTCGGCCACCAGTGCGTCGGGGTTGACCACGTTCCCCCGCGATTTCGACATCTTCTCGTTGTCCTCGCCCAGGATCATCCCCTGGTTGCGCAGCCGCTGGAAGGGCTCGTCGATGTCGAGCAGGTCGAGGTCGCGCAGCACCTTGGTGAAGAACCGCGCGTAGAGCAGGTGCAAGATGGCGTGCTCGATGCCGCCGGTGTAGGTGTCGACCGGCGTCCAGCGCTTCACGGCGGCGCGGTCGAAGGGTACGTCGTCGCGGTGCGGGCTCAGGTAGCGGAACCAGTACCAGGAGGAGTCCATGAACGTGTCCATGGTGTCCGTCTCGCGCTTCGCCGGGCCGCCGCACGACGGGCAGGTGGCGTTCAGGAAGCTCGGGTGCGTCTTGAGCGGCGACTCGCCGGTGGGCATGAACGCGACGTCGTCCGGGAGCACCACGGGCAGGTTCTCGTCGCGCTCCGGTTGGATGCCGCAGCGCTCGCAGTAGAGCATCGGGATCGGCGTGCCCCAGTAGCGCTGCCGTGAGATCAGCCAGTCGCGCAGGCGGTAGGTCACCTTCCCGGTCCCGATGCCGCGCTCCTCCAACCAGGCGATCACCGCTCGGATCCCTTCGACGTTGCCCTCCTTGCCGCTGGGCGTTCCGTCGAACGGGCCCGAGTGGACCATGGAGCCGTCGCCCGTGTAGGCCTCGGTCATGGTGGCGCCATCGAGCTCCACGCCGGCGGGCTGGATGACGGGTGTGACGTCCAGATCGAAGCGGCGCGCGAAGTCGAAGTCCCGCTCGTCGTGGGCGGGCACGCCCATGATGGCCCCGGTGCCGTACCCCATGAGCACGTAGTCTGCGATCCAGATGGGGATGCGAGTGTCGTTGACGGGGTTCACGGCGTAGGCGCCGATGAACGCGCCCGTCTTCTCCTTGCCTTCGGCCTGCCGGTCGAGCTCGGTGAGGCGCGACGCCCGCTCGACGTAGGCCTCGACCTCGCTGCGGCGCTCGGGGCCGGTGAGCTCGGCGACCAGCGGGTGTTCCGGCGCCAGCACCATGAACGTGGCGCCCCAGAGGGTGTCGGGGCGCGTGGTGAAGACGGTGATGGGGTCACCGCGCT
>Ga0114931_10000800_pt1 | contig 39214 bp, 28 predicted proteins | sample 2SBtaG_FD_89579 | JGI IMG/M metagenome (GOLD analysis project Ga0114931, IMG submission 89579) | Deep subsurface microbial communities from Kolumbo volcano to uncover new lineages of life (NeLLi) - 2SBTROV14_V59a metaG | ecosystem: Environmental > Aquatic > Marine > Volcanic | place: Kolumbo... | reverse complement strand
TAACCTACAGGGAATTAATCATGATTTTTCAGCTGGGCCCACGGTAACCTATTTTCTCATGGTTGATATAAGTGTCTTAGTTAACTCTACCACTCCTTCCATTACACCCTCTTTGGTAAAACCAGATCAGTTCAGTACGGATATTGTAATGGTCCCCAATGCCAGTTCGTTTGCTAATATTCCGGGCGATCGAACGTTTGCTTTTACTGACATCACTCCACCTGTGGTAGTTGCACAAACTCCCGTGGATGGTGAGGCAAATTTTTCATTCGGATCTGATATCCAAATTACATTCAATGAAGCCGTAACTACCCAAGACAGAATAATTTCTATCTTTTTGTTAGACGGCACCCCAGTACGGGATATTATGTTGAGGGCACCTGATCCTTCAACCAACACCACTTTTAATTTTCCAACGGTAGAGGTTGACCCCATCACCGGTCTTGATTTGCCGGGTCCTATTCAAATTCTGAATAGCGATACCTGGTATTATGTAACGATTAAACCTGGAGACAACGCTACACAGGGATTCAGTGATATATCTGGCAATACTTTTCAGGGAATTACTTCAAATACTGCCTGGAAATTTAAAACATCTGACCTGACACCTCCTGAAGTTGTTTCTACCATGCCAACATCTGTAGATAATAGGACATTAGTCGGCGGAAATCTGAAAGTTGCTTTAAATGAAACCGGAAAGGTTTTCTTTTTGGTAACCAATACGGGTGCTGCTCCCACAATTTCTCAAATTATTGATCCCACGACCTTTTCCGGCGAAATCACTTCAGGTCAATTGGACATAGTTCAGGACAGCGTTTATCATTATGCACCCATTTTTAGTTCATCATTCATTAATGGAACAACATACGAAGTACATTACGTCGCCAAAGACAATGCTCAACCATCTAATGTGATGGTTATTCCTCTGATGGTCACATTTAAGACCTCGAATCCGGCCGGTTCAGGATTAATTATCGAATCACCTACTTATAATATATGTGAAGGAAATTTTCAGATCACATTTCCCCCATTTAGCATTACTGAGAGGAATACGGCTGATTTCCCCAATACATCCGGTCAAACTTTCAATTTAGTTCTACCTACAGGCTATGAATTTAATACTAATGCGTTAAACGATAAAGTCCTTGTGCAGGGTGGGGATATTACCTCGGCCTCCAAGAATTATTTAAACAATACGATCCTACAAGTGGTCTTTAATGTAACAGGTGGAACCGACGCAATTGATAAGATAACTTTATCAGGATTAGAAATTTTAGCCAACAATGGTTCTACCAGTGATAGTATTAAAAGAATTGGGGGAAATGCTCTTCTCGGTTCGGGTGAATTACCAGATGGCAGCGTCATAGGAACAATCAATACGGTCGGCACACCAATTATTACCTTCCATACAGATCCTAACAACACATCTATTGGAAATAATATTCCCAAAGTTACACTGATCCCTGATGTCAGCTTTTTAGATTTTGGAACCAACGTATTTTCTGGTGCTGGCGTCAGCGGCGATACCTTATTTACGGCCTTTGCGCAATTAGGAAGTCATGTAATCACTCTTACACATACAACTACGGAGGGCTGCGTAAGCACCTATGATAAGACCATATTGATTTTTGATAACGATAGAGCCATTGCAGGCTTAGAGCCCCTCTATTGTACCGATGACCCTGACGCTTCAATTTTATTTACGGGTAAATTGCCCGATTTCACTTTGGATAATTTGACCATCAGCTTGCCTTCTTCCGTATTACTACCAGATTCATCCGTTGTACTTGCAACCTCAGATACGGTTTCAAGTAGTTTTTTAACCAATTTGGTACTACCAGGGCTTACCGGTCCTTTTGGTGGAGATTATGTTTTTAGTCCTAAAATTTTTGGAGACTCCGTTAATTTTAATCGGTTTACCAATGAAGGCGGCCATCTGGTAGATGTTGAATTTAAGGCAGATTATAAGAGCGTCACAACCACTATAGTTGACACCTTCAAGCAGGTAGTTCAGATCTACATCCCTCCTACGAACTCCATCACATTCACCAATGCCCGCCTGGGGACCTCGGCTACTTTCGGTGATGATATTGTAGATGTCACAAATGTCGATCCAAACGATCCAAATTTCCCATTGGAATATTGTGAAGATGATCTGGATATCAACCTGGATGGTCTTCCAAATCCATCAACAGGAAGTTCTCAAGGCTTTTTTGCTGTTGCTGTACCGACTGTCTTTGCAGGTGATAGCGTAAACTTTGCAGGTCTTGCTGACCAGGGAGATGGATCAGCCATTTTAAACACCCAGACGGTTGCCGACAATTTCGGTTTTGGGGACTTTGATATTAAGTACATCTATGAAAACCTGACCAGTCAATGTAATGATACTGTGACAAAAACTATCCGTATCACTCCGAAACCAAGGGCTGGGTTTACCACCTCACTGCTTTGTGAGGATACACCCATCCGTTTCGTTGACTTGTCGGGTTATACCCCTTCCGATTCTGCTTCAGTGGCAGCTGCCCCTAACAATGCCATTTTACCCAACATCGTTAAATGGACATGGAAATTTAATGATGCCAACTCCACAGGGGGTAATCCTGACGATGTGATCTTAACTGATGTCACCAAGAAGGATTCCGTGATGCATACCTTCTCTGCCCCTGGAATTTATGCGGTGGACCTTAGTATTATTAATCAATTTGGGTGCGTCGCAGATACTACCATTAACCTGGTTGTGGGAGGTATTCCGGATACGAATTTTGAGTTTGCCGGATCCAGTCTTCAGGATACGTTCACTTTCCAAAGTTCATCAGTCGTGGAGAAAAGCAGCGCAACACTGGACCAGGCCATTGACTCTCTTATCTGGGATTTCGGTGATGGTAGCGTACTTGCCGATGATGACAATGATCCGACCCGGAACAATGATACGATTGTTACTCATTTGTACACTACATCAGGCCTTTATAATGTTCAATTGGATGCTTACTCTACTGTCGGTTGTAGCAGGGTGCTCTCCAAGCCCCTATATGTCCTACAAGACCAGGCCCCGGATAGTGTGAACATTTACTCCGAAGACTTCGAAAACAATGAGGGAGGCTGGACAGCATTTGCTGACTTCAATCCGGTTTACAATCCAATTTCTAAAATTGCGAACGAACAACAACTTCTGGAGGACTCAATCTCCTGGGGATGGGGTGCTCCAACCAATTCTACTATTGTCCCAGGGATCCTCCAGGGCACCAATATTTGGGTCACCGGTTTAGCAGGACCCTATAGGGGTAATGAAAGATCCTTTGTTTACAGCCCTAATTTCGACCTGACTAATATCCCTCGACCTATGATTGCTGCAGATATATACCAACAGCTTGAAGATGGGGATGGTGTGATCCTTGAATTCAGTACGGATACATTGAATATTCTTGATCCACGTAAAACCTGGAATTCGGTAGGTACACAACTGAACGAAGGTAAGAACTGGTTCAATGGAATTGGATTGGCGGGTGCTCCGGGTGTAGATATTTCAGGTCTCGGCTGGGAAGGCACGTCCTCTGGTTGGGTTTTAGCAAGGCATACACTTGGTTTCACAGGTCTCACCACTCAGGCTGAACGATCCAGAGTGATTTTCCGATTTGGGATTGGAGCAGTAAGCCAACCTAAAAAAGATGGTTTTGCTTTTGATAATGTAATAGTGGGAAACAGGACACGAACCGTGTTACTTGAGAATTTCACAAACGTTCAGGGTCCTGCTGATACAAAGTCTGAAAATGATGCAGTAAGTAACCTATCTGTCGATCCAAGTGGTTCGGAATTGGTGATCATTGAATATCATACGTCCTTCCCCGGAGAGGATATCATGAACCAGGCTAACAAATCAGACCAAGATGCACGGGCCTTGTATTATGGTATTTCACAGACCCCCCGCGTGGCCATCGACGGTACGACTGATCCACTGGACCGTGTATTCACACAGTGGGGTAATTTATTCTACCTGGTGCGAACCCTGAATGTCTCTCCATTTGTTATTGACCTGTCAACTTCCCTGGCAACCGATGGGAAGCTGAAAGTACATGCGGTATTGCATGCGCTGAAGAATATAGCTCCCAACTATGTAGTTCATGTGGCCGTAGTTGAAAAATCCATTAATGCCGTACAACTAGGAAGCAATGCCAACATTGGCACAGGTGAAACAGATTTCCAATATGTACTGAAAGCCATGCTACCGGATGCCGGTGGTACAAAGTATAATAATCTGCTTGCATTGGGAGATAGTGTGGTGATCGATCAGTCCTGGAATCCTACAAATGTGATAAGCGTTGGCAACAAGAACTTGAGGGTGATTGTCTTTGTTCAGGATGAGAAGACCAGAGAAGTCTACCAGGCAGCGTATGTGGATCCCGGATTTGACCCGGTGCTAGGGATCGAAGAGGAATTGAAAACAAATGGATTGGCAGTATATCCGAATCCCGTGGATCGAATGCTTACTATACAATTGGCCGAGAAAGCCCATGTTGAATCCAGAGGGTTGATCATTGATAATACGGGAAGGAAAGTGAAAGAATTAACATTCCATGCCGGGCAGCAGCAAATGGTACTACCTACTTCCACTTTTACTCCAGGACTATATCACCTACAAATTGAAACGCATACGGGTGTAAAGAAAATAAGATTTATTATAAGCCATAGGTAGATACCAATAGCAGCATAGCTAAGCTATCAGGTTATAGAAGTGTTGAGAATAGTTTTTGAACGATTTAGTACTTCCTGGTAATATTTCCGACCAAATGAAAGCCTTTGCAGGTCCATGAACGTCATTCAAATCCTCTAAAAATTTGATGCCTGTATCATCGACCTTGGCATAGGGCTCACTTTTCTGGAAGACTACTCGCCTGCGCTGAGTGACCTCCTGTGGCTCTTCAAGCTTTTCCGGAATTGGCTCAGGTGTTTCAATATTGACGGGGCTGATAGGCTGGGTTACTACAGGCTCCAAGGGTTGATCACTAGGTTGTCGCTGTGGGGGGGGCTTGCTTTTCTCTCCTGTAAGCTCTTTGAGAATATCTTCAAAACTCAAGGGGCCAGGTTGATGCTCTTCCACGGGGCCCTGTTCTTCGTGTCGTGAAACAGGTCTTTTAGCAGGTTTCTTTTTCTTCCCAAGGACCCGGCTGAGCAGGTAAACGGCCGCTATTATCAGATAATATATCAGTCCATGATCATTCATCGGAACAAATTTATTCAATATAACCTGACTATCCGTACACCACTTCCTCTTTTTATCCGACGGAAATAAAAAAGGAGATCATCCGTCCTGATTACTTGTGTCATTTAATATAAATTTGTCCATTTCATAATGATAACCAACCCAGATCATACCGTATGCAACTAACCAAACTTGAAATCAAAGGTTTCAAAAGTTTTGGAGACAAGGCAACGATTCACTTCAATGAAGGCATTACCGGTATTGTTGGTCCGAATGGATCTGGCAAGTCCAACATTGTTGATGCTATCCGGTGGGTATTGGGTGAGCAAAAAACCCGTATGCTCCGTTCTGAGAAAATGGAGAATGTTATTTTTAATGGGACAAAAAAAAGAAAACCCACCCAACTGGCGGAAGTTTCTCTAACTTTCGACAATACCAGGAATATTCTGCCGACAGAATACTCTGTGTTAACCGTCACTCGCAGGTATTACCGGTCCGGTGAGAGCGAGTACGAGCTTAATGAGGTACCATGCCGTTTGAAAGATATCACCTCCCTTTTTCTGGACACCGGTATTTCTTCAAACAGCTACGCTATTATTGAATCTAAAATGGTCGACGATCTTTTGACAGATAAAGAGAACTCGCGTAGGGGATTATTTGAGGAAGCCGCAGGTATTTCTAAGTTCAAAAAGCGAAAAAAGGAAACATTAAGAAAACTGGACAGCGCTGATGCTGACCTGGAACGGGTAGAGGACTTGCTCTTTGAAATTGAAAAAAACTTAAAATCACTTGAAAAACAAGCAAGGCAAGCAGAAAATTATCATAAACTAAAGGACCAATATAAATCATTAAGCATCTCTTTGGCGCTACTCAACATCAAAGAACAAACAACAGCCTATGATCGGGTGAATCGCCAGATAATGGATGAAAATGATCATAAGGCTGAACTAACTAAAAAAATCAATGCTCAACAAGCGGATATAGAAAAAGCGAAGGCTGAAATGCTTACCAGGGAAAAAGTGCTTGCCAAATCCCAAAAAGATCTCAACGATTATGTGAGTAGTATTCGTCAGTATGAAAGTGATAAGAAGATTAAAAACGAACGGGTGCGTTATCTGCAGGATAAGAAGAACTCCTTGATAGAACAAATAAACCAGGACAAGCAAAGCAAAGACAGGGCGGCCTTTAGCATAAAAAGTCTTAAGCAAGAGCTCGACCTGGCTCAACGGCATTTGGAGGAACTCCGGAAGGTGTTGGAAGAACGAAAAGAGGAACATAAAAATCAGGAGCAACATCTGAAAGGTTCACGTGATGAACTTGATACTTTGACAAGCTTATTCAGTAATAAACAGAATGAGGTATTTCAACTGAAGAAAGCACTGGAAATCAATGAAATACAAGCCACAGCTATAGCACAGCAGATTGAAAAGGCTTCTTCAGATAGTACCGAACAGTCGGCCAACATGGCTTCATTTGACCAAAGAATTCAAGAACTGACACGATCCTTAGCTTCAGAGCAAAAAGAAAAAGACAAGCTGGATGAAAAGAAATCAGCGATGGATGACCGTGCCAGTTCAATCGAGAACACCATAAATTCACTCAAAGATGAATTAGCCGAGATCGAAAGAAAACTGGACGCCCGGCAGAATGAATTCAACCTGACAAAATCACTGGTGGATAACCTTGAAGGGTTCCCTGAGGCCATCAAATTTCTGAAGAAGGAAGCCAGGTGGCAAAAGAAAGCCCCGCTCCTTTCCGATCTGATCACTTGTGATGAGAAATACAGGGTGCCGATTGAAAACTATCTGGAACCTTATTTAAATTATTATGTAGTAAATAAGGAGTTGGATGCCTACAAGGCCATAAACTTACTTAGCGATGCAGCAAAAGGCAAGGCGCATTTCTTTATCCTAGAGAGTTTTGACCACTATTCAGCGCCAGCCGGCTTGCTTTATGAAAATGCTTCCCCAGCTTCGGAAATCATAGAGTTTGACAAGAAATACAAAAACCTTGTCTCCTACCTGCTCGAAAGCGTTTACCTTGTGGAGGGAAATGAAAATTCCTTCCCTAATGACCCGGATTCAATTTTTATCAGTCAATCAGGAAAGATCACCAAACGAAGACATAGCATTTCAGGAGGATCTGTCGGTTTGTTTGAAGGGAAAAAGATTGGACGATCAAAAAATCTTCAAAAATTGGAAAAATTGATCAAAAAACTTGATGATCAACAAACCAGGATAGAACTCAGCTTGAAAGAACAGGAAACCCTGAAGGCGCAATTGCAAAAGGAAGATGTTTCCCAGCTACTTGAAGAAAAGAAAGATTCGATCGTGTCAATCAATCAGGAACTTATCGCGGTTCAATCAAAGCAGCAGCAGTTCAATGAGCTGATATCTCAAGCGGTAACGGATACCCGAGAACTAGGAAAACAATTGAAGGAATTAAAGGATAAAACAACAAAATTGGCGCCTTCCATAAAGGAAGCTGAAGCTACTCTTTTTGAAGTTGAAAATAAGCTTAATGAGCATCGAAGTAATTTCAATGAACAAAATGAAACCTATACTATATCCTCTAATGCATTAAATGAAGAAAATATACGCTTCCATCAGCAACAAAACCGTATTGAACAGATAGAGCAGGAGCTTGAGTTTAAGCAATCAGCTTTTGAGAGCAGTGAAATGCGTATTACAGCTAATAGCAATGAATTGAAAAACTGCGAAAGCGAAATAAAGAAGCTGATGAAATCCGATGAATCCAGCGATGATGAACTTATTGCCATGTATGCCAAAAAGGACTCGATTGAGGAAAGGGTGAACAAGAATGAAAAAGAATACTATAAATCCCGGGGGCAAATTGACGAAACTGAAAAAGTACAACGTAGCCTTCAACAACAGCGGGAGTCGATTGATGAGCTACTCATCGAGATCCATGCTTCTTTAAATGACATAAAACTGGAGCTCACCTCGGTAAAAGAGCGACTATCTGCTGAATTTAGTATCAACCTGGATGAGGTAATGAATGGTCCGAATTACGCTGATCATCCTTATTCAGAAGAAGATCTTCGAGAAAAAGTCGAGAAGATCAGGTCTCGTATCGAGCGCATTGGGCCGATCAACCCCATGGCCAAGGAAGCGTATGATGAGATACAGGAGCGTCATGAATTTATCCTGTCTCAAAAACAAGATCTTCAGAAAGCCAAAGAGTCATTACTAACTACCATTGACGAGATTAACCTGGTAGCCAAAGCAACATTTATTGAATCTTTTGAGAAAATAAAGTCGAATTTTATTGAAGTATTCAGATCACTTTTTACTGAACACGACGACTGTGACCTACGTTTGGTTGATCCCGGAAATCCACTGGAATCGGCCATTGAAATTATGGCCAAACCCAAAGGAAAGAAACCCCTGACTATTAATCAGTTATCCGGTGGAGAGAAAACATTGACAGCAACAGCCCTCTTGTTCTCCATATATTTATTAAAACCTGCTCCTTTCTGCATTTTTGATGAAGTAGATGCGCCTCTGGATGATGCCAATATTGACAAGTTTAATCAAATTATAAAGCAATTTTCTCTCGATTCGCAGTTTATCATCGTTACCCACAACAAACGTACCATGGAGCAAACAGATGTGATCTATGGGATCACAATGGTAGAACAAGGAGTGTCAAAGGTGGTACCTGTGGACTTAAGGGCCCTGGCCTGAGAACAGGTTAAAAGCAGTTAAATTTTAGATAATTTTTGATTATTCTACATTTTCAGGGTTACTTTTGGGCGTATTAAAGTATTTAACTTAACCAAACAATAACCGCGCACATTATGAAGTCATCAAAAAACAATAAGCGGAAAAAGCTAGTCAAGCAGCAAAAAATTACTCAATTCGATCGGGTAAGCTATCGAAAGCATTTTGAGGAAGCTGTTTTGGGACTTGACCAAAACCTGATAGAAGAGATCCTGCCTGAACTCAGAAATATTGCCTGAAATCGTTTTATTTATCTTCCGGTAAGGCGTATGGACGGTTATCCAGAATCTTTACAAGTAGATTTCTCATGGATAATATTTTTTCAGAGCTGGTATTATTGAGTAAGATGATAGAATTATCTTCACCCATCTGCCGTTCAATATAGGTCCTGAAGCCATTCAATCCACCTGAATGATAAACTATTTTGCCATTTGAGTTTTCTCCGATTTCCCAACCGAAACCATATCGACGTAACGAACCATTTACTAACCTAGTAGGTAGATAAGCTTGATTTTGCACATCAGAAGGAATGAGTGAGTTGGCTTTTAGCGCCCTATCCCATTTATACAGGTCCATGGCCGTGGAGTAAATACCTCCATCACCATAGGTGAGGAAATGATAATCATCAGGTCGCCATTTTTCAGTATAGCCTTTAACCAAATCCATTGACGGATGTATATCTGTCATAACAAAAGTGTGATCCATTTTTAGAGGACCAAAAATCTTTTTCTGCAGAAAATCAGGATATCGCTGACCGGAGGCCACCTCAATGATCATGGCCAAAAGCACATACCCTGAGTTGCTGTATCTGAACTTCTGCCCTGGAGGAAAATCGAGAGACCTGCGCGTGATCAACATCTTATACACATCCTGGTTGGTGAGGCCAGGATGTATGATATCTGTTGAAATATAGTCTTTAACCCCTGATGTATGGGTCAAAAGATGACGAATTGTTATACCATTATAAATTTTGGGCATCAATGGGAGGTATTTTTTTAAGGGATCATCCAACGACAACTTCCCTTCTTGCTTCAAGATCAAAACGGCTTCTGAAGTGAACTGTTTTGATAAGGATGCCAGATAAAATGGCATACTGGCATCCAGGGGGTCCATTGTTTCAGTGTCAGCAAGACCAATAGTATTTTCATAGATAATGCTTCCATTTTCAACTACCAGCACCGAACCATTAAATTCACCAAGTTCATTAAATCGAATAACCAAATCTTCAATCCGGTCTCCTTGGTAAGTACAATCAGGTTATCTCTCCCCTGTCCGAAAAGCGAACCGGAGAGTAAAACAAACAAAACAACTGAAAGCCTTCTTGTAATCATTTATATAAAATTATAAAAAGATGATGAATCCTATGTAGCATATTTTTTCAATTTAAGCAACATTCATACCTGACACTCTAAAATTCATCCGAATTCGTTATAAAATAATTCCAGTCATTCAGGAACACGATCATAGAAGAGATGCCTCCCTCCTGCATGTCTATTGCTGAACCAAACTAAATCTCTACTTTTGCCCACTTATTACATTTCAAGATTTAAGAATATTTTCTATTAAATGCATTTGAAAGAACAGAAAAAGGAAAAATACTTCATAATCGATTTTGACAGCACCTTTACCCAGGTAGAAGCCCTGGATATTCTTGCTGAGATATCCCTTGAAGAGCATCCTGATAAAGAAGAAAGGATAGGTGAGATCAAAAGAATCACTGACCTGGGAATGGATGGCACCCTATCATTCAGAGAATCTCTCATTAGCAGGATCAATATTTTAGGGGCCAATAAAAGACATCTACCCGATCTGGTCGACCGGTTAAAGAAGAGGGTCACGAAGTCATTCGTTAGGAATAAGGAATTTCTTAAAAGTAATAGTCAAAATATATTCATCATATCCAATGGATTCAAAGAGGTTATTATACCGATTGTTAAAGAGTATGGCATTTTAGATGATCACGTATATGCCAATACATTTCTTTTTGACACTAATGGAAACATCATTGGATTTGATACCAAAAATGTATTAAGTGAAAACAATGGGAAAACAAGGCAGCTTGATGCGCTCAACCTCAATGGGGAGGTTTTAGTAATTGGTGATGGTAAGACAGACTATGAGATCAAATCCGGAGGTAAGGCGGATAAATTTTTTGCATTTACCGAAAATGTTGAACGTAATGTTGTAAAATTAAAGGCGGATCATGTCGCCCCATCGCTCGATGAAATTTTATATGTGCAGAAAATGAATAGAGCCATTTCATATCCCAAAAACAGGATCAAAGTCTTATTGCTTGAAGGCATTCATCATGACGCACTGACAAAAATGAAAGATGAGGGCTACGAAGTTGAATTGATTGATAGAAGTTTGGATGAAGATGAATTATGTGAACGCATTACTGATATTTCCATCCTTGGAATTAGATCAAAAACCCAAATTACCGAGCGCGTCTTGTCTCATTCACGACGTCTACATGCCATTGGCGCTTTTTGTATAGGGACAAACCAGATTGACCTGGAAGCCTGCCAACACAAGGGGGTTGCTGTATTTAATGCTCCTTATAGCAACACCAGATCAGTGGTAGAGTTGGCGCTCTCAGAGATGATCTTACTCATGCGGAACCTCCCGGATAAGATCCCTGAGATGCATCAGGGCATTTGGAATAAATCAGCTAGCAACAGTTACGAAGTACGTACTAAGACATTGGGGATTATTGGCTATGGTAATATTGGATCACAATTATCTATTATGGCAGAGTCCCTTGGCATGAAGGTGTATTTCTATGACCTTGAAGAAAAACTTGCCCTTGGCAATGCTATTAAATGCACCTCATTGTCAGAACTTTTGTCCTTATCTGACATAGTTACTTTACATGTAGATGGAAGGCCCGAAAACAAAAAAATGATTGGTCCTGAGCAATTTAGTATGATGAAAGATGGAGTGATCTTCCTGAACCTAAGCCGGGGTAATGTGGTCAATGTTCAGGCTTTATGCGACAATATAAAAGCCGGGAAGATACGAGGCGCTGCTATTGATGTATTTCCTGTTGAACCCCTCAGTAACGCTCATCCTTTCGAATCCGTTCTGAAAGGACTACCCAATACAATCTTGACGCCTCATATTGGAGGGAGTACCCATGAGGCTCAAATTAAAATTGCAGATTTTGTACCTGAAATGCTGATTAACTTTATTAACACGGGTAATACAGCTACAAGTGTCAATTTTCCAAAATTGCATCTTCATGTACTAGAAAAAGGGCACCGATTGATCCATATCCATGAAAATAAAGCTGGAGTTCTGGCCGACATCAGTAAAGTGCTGGCAAGCAACAATATTAATATTCTTGGTCAACATCTTAAGACCAATGAAACACTTGGTTATGTTATTACTGACATCGATAAAAAATATAATAAATCAGTTCTTCAGGAACTGCGAGCTATTTCAGGGACTATAAAAATGAGGGTCTTATACTAATCCCCGCACATTCACAGGGATTGGATAACCTTCAATTGCTGACGAAGTTGATTCAGCTTTGAATTGGCCAACTCTACCTTCTTGTTTACTTCAGTTCTTAGTTTGTCGGCTGATTTAGAATGTGCAAAAAACTCAAGGTTGTTTTCCCAAATGGCAATGTCATCCTCAAGCTTACTAATCTGTCTCCTCATCGACTGTTCTCGTTGAAGCAGAGCCTCATCAAGATGATCACTTTTAAGCAAGGGGCCTAATTGAGCCTCTATAATGATCTGTTTCTTTGTGGACTCATCCATTGTGGTACAGGCATCCAAAAAAGCCTCTACAGCCTCTGAGTATTGTGTTTGTAGTGATTTAACATCTTTTTTAGGAACGAAGCCGATTTCTTCATATTCCTTCCGGGCCTTGTTAAAAAATTCAATCTGTTGATCCGCGTCCTTAACACATTCGAGTATTTGTTTGATCAATTTGTACTTCTTCTCCTTGTTCTCCTGATAATTAGCCTGTGAGACCTTGCTTTCTGATCTTCTTCGATCAAAAAAATGATCACAGGCATGTTTAAAGCGATCATTAACGGCTTTTCTTTTCCTTTCCGGAACAGGACCAATCTCTCTCCAGTCTCTTTGAAGCTGCTTTAATTGTTCAGCAGTTTTTTGCCACTCCGTACTTTCTTTAAGTGTCTCTGCCTGTTCAATCAACTTTTCTTTTTTATTCAGGTTTTCAGTTCGAGTGGCTTCAAGTTGCTTAAAAAAACGATTTTTATTGGCAAAATAGACTTTAAAATTCGACCAGAATTTCCGGTTAACGGCCTTTGCCTTGTCTTTTGGAAGGCCTCCAATTTTTTCCCATTTCTTCTGAAGTTCAATCATCTGTCTGTTGGCCTTGTTCCAATCACTAATTCTCTCGCCAGAGAACCGGGCAAATTTTTCCGCTTCCTCAGCCAGGGATTGTTTTTTAACCAGGTTCTCCTGCAATTCACCTTTTAGTTCAGTTACATATTCCTTCCGCTTAGCGTAAATGGCATCTGAAGCTGATTTAAATCGCTGCCACAAGTCTTCCTGATGAGCACGAGGTACCGGTCCAATATGTTTGTACTCATGGTGCAAATCATTGAGCTTAGAAATCGTTTCTTTCAAATTATCAAATTCAGCAAGTGCTTCCGCTTTTTCACAAAGGGCCAGCTTCAAATCGTAGTTCTTCTTACGGTCCAGCTCTTTTAGCTCAAAATAGATACTCCTTTGGTCATAAAACCGATACAACAGCGCCCGATAATTAGCCCATAATTTCCTCGAATGCTGGGCTGGGACATCACCTATTGCTTTCCATTCCTTCTGAATATCCTTGAATTTTTGAAAACTAGCGCTTGATTCTTCCGATTCTACAAACTCACGCAACTTCTCCAATACTTTCTCAGCCTGCTGTAAATTATTTTGCTTCTCCTTCTCCCTCGATCTGACAAAGGCGCTTTTTTTATCCCGGATCAGGCGAGCATTAGCTTCAAAGCGAGTAAACAACTCTTCAGGTTTATACTGAAAATCATCTTCTTTACCACCCTGCTCAATGAATTTTTCTAGCGCCTGCTGCCGATTGGATACAAGGTGGGAATTGTAAACCGGTGTCATTTGAGAAAGAATGGATATTGCCCTTACAGCATCATCTAGTAAGGTTAGTTTTTTGATCGAAGCCACCAATTGCTCAATATCCATCTCTTCAAACTTCGCCTGATCCCATTCATCTACAGAAGGCTGGTTATCATTCGGTTCGATATTTTTATCATGAAGAGCATCTATTTCTTTACCAGACTGCATGATCTCTTCTTCCAGTTCCAGTTCAGGATTATCAATTGACAAGACGGCAGTTTTTGAATTCCGTCCATCAGTGGAATTGGAGTTAGATTGTCCGTCTATACTTTCATCAGGATCTTTAACAGAAGGCGCAGGAGACAATTGTTGCTCCGTCATAACCTCCTCAGATGATTGCGGGGTTTCGGAGGTTAGAGGTAGCTCAGGTGATTTGTTTTGCGGTTGAACTTCTTGTACAGAAATGTCCTTGTCCGCTTTAGGGGATAAGTTTACTGCGTTATCTTGATCAATGGCTTCATTCCTGCCATTTTCAACAGAATTCAAAGATTCTGTAGTTGCATTATCTGCACGATTCTGATCCATCCTATCCGATTAATTCTCCTCATTTCCAAGGTGCAAAGGTAACAAATATTCAGTTCAACCTTGGGTCAGAAGGGTATTTAGCGTACAAAGCATAACGTCCACCTAATTGCTTTAACGCTTTCTTCCACATTTCGTTATGATGTCCTCCAAAAATCAGGTCGACATCATATTTATCGGAAACAATCCATGTATTTTGTTCTATCTCAACCAGGAGCTGCCCGGCGGACCAACCCGAATACCCCAGAAAGAATAAAATTTCATTCTCCTCTACCAACCCTTCTTCCATTTGTGTGATGACTTCTTTGAAGTTACCACCCCAATAAACACCATGACCGACTGTTTCTGTTTCGCCAATCAATTCTGATCTATGCAAAAAATACAGGGTGTTCTGTTCCACAGGTCCTCCAACATTCACATTCAGTTCCATTCCTTGTGCCTCGTTGACCAGATCACCCAGCTTTATCATAGATGGTTTGTTTAAAACAAATCCAAAACTTCCTTCTTCACTATGATCGCATAGAAGCACAACTGTGCGATCAAAATTCGAATCCGGTAGATGCGGCTCGGAGATCAATAGTCTCCCTCTTTCAGGCATCAAACTATTCCTATATCTGAAAAAAATGTCCTTCATCCCTAATGTAACGCAGAACGAATAGGTAAAGATTGTAAAATATTTGACTCTTTCTCACTCCAGTCATCTAATCTTGAATACACAATTGATTTATCAAAATACTTTAGTGCCAATTTTACGAAAAGATTCCCGTGTTTGGCTTCAGAGGCCCAGAGTTGATGATAAAAGGTCTTTAACTGCTCATCTTCCAGGTGCTCATAGACCAATTGAAACCGCTCTGCACCTCTGCATTCAACAACAGATGCTACTAATAGACGATCAAGAAAGCGATCGTCTCGTCCGGACGCACACTGATTTACCAACTCTATTACATATGGGTCTTGCTTCATGTCTCCTGGAAGACTAATCCCACGGCACCGCATTAATTCAACAACATCCCGAAAGTGTTCCAACTCTTCTATCCCTGTAGCAATCATATCAGGAATTATTTCTGTACGATCAGGATACTTCGCAACAAAGCTCATGGCCATGGCAGAGGCTTTTCTTTCACAATTTGCATGATCCTGGAGAAATGAGTCAAAATCATCCATTACGGCTCTGATCCATTCATTTGAACTCCTTGCTCTCACTTCAACACTTAGTTTCATACTGTATAAATACTTCGTCCTAAGATCTTGATCATTAGCAACACTCTAAATAAATAGGTTCATGACAAGATCCATAACAAATTAATGAATTTAACATCATCTGGTCACAAAAGTCATGATCCCTCTCTTTCACCCTTCTATGCTGCTTGCCTATCTTTGTGCCAAGAACCTAAGGCAATGAATGGAAGATTAGCCAGCTTAAGAAGAGAATATACACTTCAATCTATTACAAAAAGAGACGTGGATCCTGATCCCGTGGCTCAGTTTGAAAAGTGGTTTGGTGAGGCATCTCATGCCGAAATTGAAGATGTGAATGCAATGACGTTATCTACTGCTGATAAGAACGGACGGCCCTCAGGCCGTATTGTTTTGTTAAAAGGGATCGAAAAAGGACGGTTTATTTTTTATACCAATTATACAAGTCAAAAAGGATTGGAACTGGAAGAAAACCCGTTTGCAGCCCTGACTTTCTATTGGCAAGGGCTGGAGCGACAGGTTCGCATCCAGGGAAGTGTTGAAAAAACCGACCCTGAAACTTCAGAAAAGTATTTTTCTTCGCGTCCGAGAAAAAGCAGGATTGGCGCCTGGGTTTCGCATCAAAGCCACCCAATCCCTTCTAGAATGTACCTCATGCGGAAGTTTGTTAACCGGTCCGTCCAACTTATGGGAGGTAAAGTACCTCTTCCCTCATTTTGGGGTGGTTATGCTTTACTCCCCGACAGGTTCGAATTTTGGCAGGGCCGAGCAAATCGATTGCACGATAGGATCAATTACCGACGCCAAAACGGCCAGTGGCTGATTGAAAGGCTTGCTCCTTGAAATGAGTGTTTATCTTGATCGGTATGCTTGGAAGGATGTTCTTTTTAAGGATCCTCCCCGTAATGATCTTGCCATATCTGTTGTCATACCTTGTTATAACGAGCTCCGAATCACGAAATCACTTGAAAGTTTATGGGGATGCAATTTCAGTGGGTATTCTGTAGAAGTCATAGTGATTGTAAATGAACCTCATACATCTACCGAAGCCGTCAGGATCCAATCTCAAAAAACATTAAAAGAACTCGCACAATGGTCCGCTTCCTATAACAAGACCCGGCTTCGTCTCTTATTTGCTCACTCCGTTCTGCCTGACCGGCATGCCGGGGTTGGGCTTGCCAGGAAAATTGGAATGGACGAAGCCGCAAGGCGCTTTGAATCGATTAACAATACCAAAGGAGTTATTTGTGGGTTTGATGCAGACTGCACCTGTGCTGAAAACTATCTGACAGAAGTGTACAAAACCTTTTATCATAGCCATGATGGCCCCGTTGGAACTTCTATCTATTTTGAGCATCCGCTGGATAATCTTGATGATGATGTGAGCATTCATATTGCCGAATACGAACTGCACCTGAGATATTACATTCATGCTCTCCGGTTTGCCAATTATCCCTATTCGTACCAAACGGTTGGATCCAGCATGGCAGTAAATACCGAAAGATACAAGGCCATTGGTGGCATGAACATACGTAAGGCAGGTGAAGATTTTCACTTTCTTCATCGCCTGATGAATGGCCAAAAGTTTGTTAATCTCAACACTACAACTGTGTTTCCATCTTCACGCTTGTCAGACCGTGTCCCATTTGGTACTGGAAAAGCCATGATCAAACATCGAGGGAGTAATCTTGAAATAATGACCTATCATAATGATATTTTTAATGAGTTGAAATATTTTTTATCCAGCATTGATGAACTCTATCAAGTCGATCCCAAAAAAACAAAGGAATGGATATCGTGCTTTCACGAGGCCGTAAAGGATTCTCTCTTAGAAATGGATTTGGAGGCACATCATGCCCGATGTCTAAAAAACAGCCGAAATCATGAGACCTGGAAAAAACATATGATGTCAGTATTGAATGGGTTGTTTATCCTCAAGTTTGTTCATTATGCCAGTGATCAATTTTTTCCCAAACTCCCTGTAACACAAGCTGCACAAATACTAGCAATTCAGTGCGGTTCTACAGGTCTGGAAGCAAATGTTTTTGAGCTTTTGGAACATTATCGCAACCAAGACAGGCATAACTCTACGACAACATCTGGTTAGATCAGATCGAAAATATTTGCAACACCTGTCACCCGACCAGCAACAAACCCCTCACCATAGCTTACACCAATGGAATGTCCTAACACCTTACCCCTACCCTCCAGCATTTCAATAAACCTGGGATCAGAAATATAAGTCTCGGGCTCGTTTGAGTTGGGGTCATAAAACTGAGATTTGAAGGCAGCAATAGCATCAAGCTTTACCTGCCAATGGTCGCTAACATCCATGACAAAGTCGGGCTCCTGAGGGGTGCTTTGAATATAGTGATATACTGCCCGTGGTCTCCAGGGTTTCTGTGACTTCTCATCTATGGAAGTATTATATTTCTGAAGGCCGGATAAGAAACAGGCCTGTGTAACTATGGCTGCAGATCTCGGATGATCCGGGTGGCGATCGTTCAATGAATTGGCAAGTACAACCTCTGGTTGGTATTTGCGGATCATCTTTACAACAGCACGTTGATGAAGGTCGTCGTTCTTAAAAAAGATATCTTCAAACCCCAGATTTTCCCTGAACTTCAAGCCCAAAATTTTACCTGCATCATTCGCTTCCTCCAATCGTTTTTCCGGAGTACCCCTGGTCCCCATTTGTCCCTGGGTAAAATCAACGATGCCAGTAGAATATCCTTGTGAGGCACATTTTGCCAGGGTAGCTCCACATGAAAGCTCAATATCATCAGGGTGAGCCGCAAAGGCCAAAAGGTTAAGTTTCATAGTATCTTTTGAAACAAGTTAGGAAACCATTTCCGTCTCTTTGGCGGCAAGGAACCTCTCGGCATCCAATGCACTCATACAACCCGTACCTGCCGCAGTTACAGCCTGTCTGTAAACCTTGTCCGCTGCATCTCCTGCTACAAACACCCCTTCAACAGAAGTTTTGGAGGTCCCCGGGATCACTTTGAGATATCCCGTATCATCCATATCAAGAAAATCCTTGAAGATGTCTGTATTGGGCTTATGACCTATGGCCACAAAGAATCCGCTAATGTCGAGGTTATATTCTTCATTCGTTTTATTGTTTAAAAGTCGAACACCCGTCACTTCATCTTCACCTAAAACTTCCAAAGGATTGCTGTTCCATAATATCTCAATGTTCGGGGTGTTAAACACTCGATGCTGCATAATTTTAGAAGCTCGGAGTTCATCCCTGCGAACGATCAGGTAAACTTTGGGACAAAGATTAGCAAGGTACGTGGATTCTTCTGCAGCCGAATCACCGCCTCCTACCACAGCTACCTCCTTGCCTTTGTAAAAGAAACCGTCACAAATGGCACAGGCAGATACCCCTTGCCCATTCAACCGCTGCTCAGACTCCAAGCCCAGGTATTTAGCTGAGGCGCCGGTAGCAACAATTACGGCCTGAGCCCTTATCTCATGATTGTTATCAACAATGACTTTATGTGGATATCCCGAAAAATCTACAGAGGTAGCCATACCAAATCGGATATCGGTCTCGAACCGCTCAGCCTGTGCCTGTAATTGCATCATCATTTCAGGACCATTGATACCATCCGGATAACCAGGAAAATTTTCTACTTCATTTGTTGTGGTGAGTTGTCCTCCAGGCTCACCTCCAGTATAAAGTACAGGTTTGAGGCCAGCACGAGCAGCATAAATAGCTGCCGTATATCCGGCAGGCCCTGATCCTATGATGAGTATTTTTACTTCTTCCGTAGTCATAATTATGCTTAATTTATACTAAAAAAGGTCTCATTGAGACCCCAATTCAGCTGCAAAGGTATAACAATTTTATCCCAAATATGGTTTCAATGCCATGCTTCTGGAGGTGTGTCTTAACCTGCGAATAGCCTTGTCTTTGATTTGCCGGACGCGCTCCCTGGTCAGGCAAAACTTTGCACCTATTTCCTCCAGTGTCATGGAGTGCTGTAATTCGTTTTTTAGTCCAAAATATAAGGAGATAACATCAGCTTCCCGCTGTGTCAGTGTTGCCAATACGCGCCTTACTTCACGACATAACGATTCATTTTCCATAGAATGATCCGGATCGTTTTCTTTTGACGATTCCATTAGATCGATTAAGCTTTTATCTTCACCTTGCACTACCGGAGCGAATACTGAAAGGTGCTTTCCTGTATTTTTGATCATTTCAAGCACTTCAAGATGGTCCATTCTCAGGAGTTCAGAGACTTCCTGGGAGGAGGGTTCTCTTTCATATTTCTGTTCCAGCTCAGAGAAAACCCTAGCAATCTTTTGGAGTATACCAATTCTATTCAGTGGTAAGCGAACGATTCGTGCCTGCTCTGCCAATGCCTGAAGAATAGATTGTCGGATCCACCAGACCGCATAAGAGATAAACTTAAACCCGCGGGTTTCATCAAATCGCTGAGCTGCTTTCATCAACCCCAAATTGCCCTCACTAATCAGGTCGCACAAAGAAAGACCTTGACCCTGGTATTGTTTTGCTACAGAAACCACAAAACGCAAATTGGCTTTTGTAAGCTTCTCTAGGGCTGCCTGGTCCCCTTTTTTAATACGACGTGCCAACGATACTTCCTGCTGTGAAGACAAGAGTTCAATCTTACCAATTTCAGATAAATAACGGTCCAGGGATTGGGTCTCCCTGTTCGTAATCTGCTTGTTAATTTTGAGCTGTCTCATTCGTCTCGTTTACCAGAAACCGAATCTAATACGATCCCTGATAAAATTAGAGAGGAATGCTCAAATAATCAAGCCTCTAAAAGCAAAGAATCAAGAATTTTGTTTTTCAGGTTTGGGGAGAAGCACTTTTCTGGACAACCTAAACTTACCAGTTTTGTTATCTATACCCACCAACTTAACCTGAATTTCTTCACCCACTTCAAGTACGCCATCCATATTTTCAAGGCGCTCCCACTTAATCTCGGAAATATGAAGCAGGCCATCTTTACCAGGCATAAACTCAATAAAGGCACCAAAAGGCATGATGTTTTTGACAGTACCCGTATATACTTCACCTACTTCAGGTTGAGCAACAATCGCCTTGATCCTACCCATGGCCTGATCCAGGGAATTGCTTTCTGAAGCAAAAACCGTAACCTTACCTTTTTCGTCTATCTCCTCAATCACAACTGTTGCACCTGTTTCCTTTTGGATTTCCTGTACTACTTTCCAGCCAGGGCCAATGACCGCCCCGATCAATTCCTGTGGAATTTCTATAGATACCACACGAGGAGCATTCGGTTTTAATGATGGTCTGGGCTCTGAAAGGGTTTCTTTTATCTTGCCTAAAATATGTAAACGGCCTTTCCTGGCTTGTTCAAGGGCTTTGGCCAGGACTTCATAGGACAGACCATCAATTTTTATATCCATTTGGCATGCTGTGATGCCTTCTTCTGTACCCGTAACTTTGAAATCCATGTCACCCAGATGGTCTTCATCACCAAGAATATCGGAGAGGATAGCATATTTACCGGTTTCAGGATCGGAAATCATCCCCATGGCTATGCCTGAAACAGGTGACTTTATGGGCACCCCTGCGTCCATTAGGGCCAGGGACCCGGCACAAACTGTGGCCATAGATGAAGAGCCGTTGGATTCAAGGATATCAGATACCACGCGGATCGTATAGGGGAAGTTGACATGATCGGGCAACATGTTTTTCAGGGCACGCAAAGCAAGGTTGCCATGACCAACTTCTCGACGACCAGGTCCTCTGTTAGGCCGGGCTTCACCTGTGGAAAATGCAGGAAAGTTATAATGAAGAATAAACTGTTTATAGTCCTTAATAAGGGCACTGTCAATCATTTGCTCATCCAGCTTAGTACCTAAGGTAATACTTGTAAGAGACTGAGTTTCACCACGTGTAAAAATGGCAGAACCATGTGGCATGGGTAGGTAATCCACCTCACACCAGATAGGCCGAACTTCATCGAATTGTCTCCCGTCCATACGGACCTGTTCATTCAGCACCATGTTTCTGGCGGCCTCTTTTTCAACATCATGATAATATTTTTTAACCAGGTCAACATCAACCTCATCCTCTTCAGGAAAGGCATCAATGTAATTATCCCTAATCTCTTTCAGCGCGCTGGATCGCTCTGCTTTGGAGGATATCTGTTTGTTAAAAACCTTATACACCTGATCATACAGATCTTTTTTAATCGCTTCCTTTAACTCATCATCATTGTTTTCATGATCATAACTACGCTTTTCAGTGACGCCTGCCAGCTCAGCCATCTCCAATTGAATTGCACACATGGGTTTGATGGCTTCATGAGCCACCTTCAGGGCTTCAAGCAGGTCATCTTCAGAAACTTCTTTCATTTCACCTTCTACCATCATGATGTTATCCATGGTAGCGGCCACCATTATATCCAGGTCTGCCTGGCTATTTTCTTCTTCACCAGGATTAACTACAAATTTTCCATCAATCCTTGACACCCTTACTTCCGAAATGGGTCCGTCAAATGGTATATCGGACACAGATAGTGCTGAAGAGGCCGCCAGAGCAGCCAGAGAATCAGGCAATACTTTACCATCAGCCGAAAGCAGGCTTATCATGACCTGGGTTTCAGAATGATAATCGGAAGGAAATAATGGTCGCAAGGCCCTGTCTACGAGACGACAGGTTAGAATTTCATACTCTGACAAACGACCCTCACGTTTCAGGAAACCACCAGGGATCTTTCCTGTTGATGCAAATTTTTCTTGATAATCCACACTCAGAGGTAAAAAATCAACCCCTTCACGGGCGTCCTCTGTAGAAACCACAGTGGCAAGAAGTACAGTGTTGTCCATTTTTACGATAACGGACCCATCGGCTTGCTTAGCGAGTTTGCCGGTCTCAAAAGAAATCTCACGGCCATCGGCAAGCTTAATGGATTTGTTTATAATGTTCATTTTATGTGTTTTGATTCGAATTGTGAAAGTCCAAAGAAATACGAAAAAGGGGTTCAAATGAACCCCCGGACTTCAATGAGACCTTATTTCCTCAGTTTCAGTTCAGAAATGATGGAACGATATCGTTCAATATCAGTTTTCTGTAAATAATGCAACAGTTTTCTTCGCTTTCCTACAAGTCTTAATAGACCTTGTTGGGTTGAAAAATCCTTTTTGTTTTTCTTGAGATGCTCTGTCAGATGATTGATCCGATACGTAAATAAGGCAATCTGAGCCTCCGGCGACCCGGTATCATTTTTCGTTTTTACCCGACCATGATTTTCAAACAGCTCCTGTTTCTTCTCTTTTGTTAAATACATAGTTAGCAATTCATTTTATAAAAAGTTCCGCAAAGGTAGAGACAAGCTAGCACAAAACCATAGTCTCCAGATATTATTATGCTTTTGAAGCAAGTTCTTTCGAACGTGAGGGCAGAAACCAACGGTTCAACCACGAGCTTAATCGGTTGATCATTACTTTGTAAAAATCCAAATCAAATAACCTGGCATCATTTCTGGCTTGTCTTAGGAAAAATAATCCTATGGGCAAAAGAATGTAATTGGCCATCCAAACGGCATAGACGACTTCCATTAAACCGGCCTTAGCATATTTTTCTCCAGTCATTGAAATTACATGATAAATAAGGAAAAACACAATAGATACCAGTACCGGAAAGCCAATGCCTCCTCGCTTAATGATTGCTCCTAAAGGAGCGCCAATCAGGAACATGGTAATACAGGCAAAAGCCTGAGACAGCATCTTATGCCATTGGATATCGAAGATGTAGTAGTCTTTGTCCAAGCGATCAATCTTCCCATTCTGCGCTACTAATTTCCCTTTGACCTGCCGTGCACTGCCAACTGCAGCTTTCAAGGCTCGGGAATAAACAGGTTTAGATCGATTAATCTTTTCAACCAAAGCAATTATATCCTCAGGGCTAAGCATTTTTCTTGATTTGAGACGTGATGTTTCTGCTACACGAAGTGAATACTTGCCTGATTTCTTAACCTTCACTTTATTATTTCGGTTCTTTGTCTTTGATGCCCCACTCCTGATACGTCTTCCTTCCTGATCTATGTTCGATCGAGTCAGAACCATCGTGTAAACGGGAAAATTCTTGACGGTAGGAACCTTCAGTGAGGTCTGACCATAGAGTTTCAGATTTGAGGGTTTTAGCTTGTTTAGTGAATCTAAACGATGGCGCGTTTTCACGATGGTCTCAGGTAGGTCAACCTTATTTCTTAAGTCACTATAATGAAAATAGTTGTCCGGAATATAATAGATATCATTTTCAACTTCATTCATATCTTCTGTAAGTGAATCGAGATCATGGTTGAGCTGATTAAAATTCCTCATTAGTCGGTTGCTAGCAAACAACCCCTCGTCTGTTCTTGAAAGGCCAAATGAAGAAAGATCAAACACCATGTCACTTTCCTTAAATTCTGTTCGGGTAAATGGGGCAATAGGTCGCTTTCTATAGTGCGCTGGTAAAAGTCGATTTTGTTTGGCTTTACCTTCTGTGTAATGGATACCGTTAAACAGAATCAGCTTCAGGTACTGGTCATTTAAAATGGTATACATTTGTCCAGAGTCTGCCAGAGTAACATCTGTGTTGCCACGTTGAGAAGTATGGTCATAGATAGTGATACCTATCAACGTTTTACCGTCATCTAACTTTTTATCTACTTTTATTTTATAATTCTCTATTCCCCCATAAAATTGTCCGGGCTCAATGTCCAAAGCCGGCTTCTTCTGCCTGATATCGTATAGCAAGCTATATGCTTTTAACGCTGAATGGGGTACCAAATAGTTGTTTGAGAAAAAAGCTGTAATCGTGAGTATAAGTACAAGAATGAAAATAGGCACAAGAGTCCTTGTCAATGAGATACCAGCGCTCTTAATGGCCGTTAGCTCGAAGTGCTCACCCAAGTTGCCATAGGTCATCAGAGAAGCCAGCATGACTGATAAAGGGAATGCAATGGGTGTTTGAAATATGCTAAAATGAAAGACTAGTTGGCCCAAATCAAACCATTCCAGGTTCTTACCAAAGATCTCATCCACATAGTTCATCATCTGAACGGTCAACAAGATGAACACGATCACCAGAAAAGTGAGAATGAATGGGCCGATAAACGCTTTTAGGATAAGTTTATCTATCTTCTTCATGTACCATGATATATCAAGAAAGATGCCAAAGCGGTAAAAGTAATTGGAGATAGATTAACCTCCAACAATCTCTTTCAGACTATCAACCAGGCTTTCCCATAACTCGAAAAGTTCTTCATCGTCGTCCATGTCGTTATGATCGGCAACAGCGATAAATACCGACTGGGTAACTTCATTCATCTCCAGCCTCAGTTCAATGTATTTTGGATTGGTCTTGTCTTCTTCAGATTCAGGAAGGAACTCGAATCGCACATAAGAATTTATACGATGAGCCACCATTTTAGCCCTGTGGTCTTCCCCTTCCCAGATAAAATTGAAAACTTTATCCTCATTGATTGTTACGTCGTCAGCCATCCATTGTGCAAGGCCGCTGGCTGTAAAAATATAAGGATAAAGCATTTTCTTGGACGCATTTATCGCAAATTCGGCATAAAAAGTTGATCTGGCCATTCACAATTGCTTAGGGCTGTAATATATACATTTTTTATTATTAACTCAACGTAATTCAGGGTTCATCGCAGTATCCAGAAAAATAAAGGAGATTGATAGTTATTCAACCATTGAATCGATCCGTAACTGAGGATGAGAAATCTTTTTCACTTTTTACTTTCGTTGTACCCGGATTTATCAGATGGTTACAAGAGAAAACTCCAATAAATACAATTTAAAATATAATTATTTTTATGTGAGAAAATGAAAAAATTTAAAAATTTCTCATAAAATTGGTATTAGGTTCCAGTTCAAATTCAGAAAATTATTATGTTCATTTATTTTCTGGGATTAAAATAAATCCAGAACAATCAAATTAAATTGTATTTTCTAAAAAAAAATACCAAAAGTATGGTTACCCTTAACTCGGTAAAAGTATCAAAGAGAAATGAAGTAACATACTTTGAAAAATGTAGCGAGGACGGGAGTTGAACCCGTGACCTCAGGGTTATGAATCCTGCGCTCTAACCAACTGAGCTACCTCGCCAAAACACCAATCTAATACCTGCTAATTGCAAAAATTGGAGTGCAAATATAGAATCAATCAGTAGGAAACCCCAATGGGGATTTTAAATATATTTATGACTTTGATTTACACAACACCAAAACCCATGAACCCAGTGTTAAGAAAAAAATTAAGCATACTTGTTCATCTTGCCGAATCGGATGGAGAGTTTGCGCCAAAGGAAAAAAAGTATATTAAAGATATTTCAATGCGACATGGTGCATCAAATGAAGAAGTAAATGAGCTGATCAAGCACCCTGAACCCATTGGCTCGCTGGGTGCACTGTCTTACCCAATGATGGTAGAATATATGACGGACAGCCTAATGCTTATGCTTGTGGACGGGAAGGTCTTGAAACCGGAAATCTTGTTATGTGAAGACATAGGCCTTAGGCTTGGCTTCACCAAGAATGCAGTGGACAAGCTCATCAATGAGATCAAAGCATCAATTGATATGTCCAGAGAAGAATTAATGCTCAAGGTCAACGCCCTTCCACATTCCTCTAAACCATGAACGCTACTATATTCTATTGTTTGTCTTTTTCAGGTTCAGGCTTATAAAAGGACTCTTCATGATTCTCGATAATCAGCGTATATTCACCGTATGGTAGGTGTTCTACATTGATGTCCATTCCAACTCCTTGCATCACTACCTTCCCGTTAGCATTTTTGATAATATAATCCGTTGATCGAGAGAGTGATAATAAGTTATCGACATCATCTACCGGGAAAAATGATATGGGATCCTGAGCAGAATAGAAGCTAAACTCGTCAGAGTATTGGTCCTGGTCGGCTGACAAGTAATGTATTCTAAATTCATTCAGACCAGAGTAATATTCTATCCCTATGCTATATTGATTTGCATCCAAATTTCCTTTGGCTGTAACTTCGGCAACAGGTGCCCATTTCTGCATTTTTTTCTTTTCAACGATAAATCCGGCTTTCCCGGGTTCTTCACCATTGGTTACCCATGAAATGGATGCATCGTCAGCCAGGGTCTGCACAAAGTGAAAATTAGTACCCGAGTCCAGCACCTCCCGGTTCAATACTTTAGGAGAGCATTCATCAAAATGATGAATAATAATAGTGACATCATCATCAAGCTGCAAGCCACTCAAGTCAACCTGTACAGCCGAGGATTCAGGGGCTGCAATCACTACCCGACCATTTAACTCAATACTGGTTATGCAGTATTTTTTTGAAACTGGAATGTATGGATTTTGAACATAGATGTTTTTACCTCGATAAACTCCTTTAGCAATAAGCGTCTGCCCTAAAACCTCAGGGCATAAAAAGATACTAAGGACAGCTCCAACAATCCATACAACATAACGACACATCGACTTTTTTATTCAAAACGGAGTGCTTCTATCGGGTCAAGTCGGGAAGCCTTCCAGGCAGGGTAATAGCCAGAGGCGAGACCTACAATAATTCCGATCATCACTGAAACAAGCATCCATACCCATGGAACAACAAATGAAATATCATCTCCGATAAATCTCGTCACAAGGTTGCCCACTAATATACCCAGAATCATTCCAAGAATTCCACCTAACTGGCATACAACAATGGCTTCAATAAGAAATTGCTGACGAATGCGAAGAGGAGTTGCTCCCAGCGCTTTTCTGACTCCAATCTCTCTGGTCCGTTCTGTCACTGAGACCATCATAATATTCATTAATCCAATAGAAGCGCCAAGTAAAGTGATGAACCCAATACCAAAACCTCCTGCTCTCAGATATCCTGTAATATCAGCTAACCGCTCCGCCAGTGATTCACTTTTTTCAACCGTAAAAGACTCCTCTCCAATCCTGTCCCTTCGAATCAGTCGCATCACACCTTTGGCCTCGCCCATAGCCATTTCCATATCCATTCCATTTTTAACAGATACGGCAATGGCATAACGCAATGTCCGGTTACCTGCGATGGACCTTGCACTTTGTAATGGAACAACTACCCGCCTGTCCGCACTGCCACCATCTGCTGCTCCTTGTTTGCTTAGGACTCCAATCACACGATATCGAGTACCTAAAGCGGTTATCTCTCCATTTATAGGATCTGCATGTTTCTTAAAAAGGGAACTCTTTATATCCTGACCAATAATCGCCACATTCGATCCATATTGAACTTCAACATTAGAGAAATTGCGACCTTCTTCCACATCAAGCCCCTCCTGAACAATATACTGATCGGTTCCACCAACAATGGTCACATTAGGATTTGTTTTCTCAGAAAGGCGTTTGATTTCGGCTATTCCAGTGACCACTGAACTGATACTGACGCTACTGGCCTCTTTATAATTCTTGGCAAATCGAGTGGCCTGCTTATATGTGATTGGGTCAAATACCTTACCTGACCTACCTCCAAATCGACCCCTGGGTCGCTTTGTTTCCACATTGAATGAGTTAAATCCCAGTGTTGAAAAGCTGTCTTCAATGGAAGACTGGATACCATCAATGGCTGTAAGAATTCCAACAAGAGAAGTAATTCCTATAGCAACGATAAAAGCAGTAAGGATACTTCTTAATAGGTTGGCATTGATAGCACTTAATCCTTCACGAATATTTTGTATTAAGTTCATTGACCTTCACCAAATAGCGTATGCAAATTAACAATTTCATTCATCAAATGATGTTATATAAAGGCAATTAATATTTTCTTGAATAACATGATTTACCTAGTTACCGACTTATTACATTAGAAATAGTTGATATTTTCTTAACAACTTTGAAGAATCATCGTTTCTTTTATAAGTCGATAAATACATACATTATGTTACGTAAATGGTCGGTTTTTTTATTGATGGCATTAGGTATGGCCACTGGTCTCAGGGCAAACTATATACTGATACCCATGGATATGTCTCAAACAAATCACCTGAAGGCCTATGGAATTGCCTATTGGGTCCTTGAGAATAAACAAGATGTGGACTGGTTGCTTAACTACAGAGGTGGCAGTTTTGCCATGAAATACCAAACAAAATTTGAGAATGAACTGATCATCAGAGGTGTTTCGTACCAGGTAATTTCAGCTGCTGAGTACAATAACATAGTTGCCACGATTGCAAGCCCATCGTCGAACATGGATGTTATGAAATTGGAAAAATTTCCAAAAATTGCTGTTTATTCGCCCAAAAGCAAACAACCCTGGGATGATGCTGTCACTCTGGTACTCACTTATGCTGAAATTCCCTACGACGTCATATTTGATGACGAAGTGTTGGATGGTGAACTTCCGAAATATGACTGGCTGCATTTGCATCATGAAGATTTCACCGGCCAATACGGCAAATTTTGGAGAAATTTTAAGAATATGCCTTGGTACATTGCTCAGAAGCAGGAATTTGAGGTATCGGCCAAGCGACATGGGTTTCGGAAAGTTTCGCAATTGAAGCTTGCCGTTGTAAAAAGCATAAGGGATTATGTAGCCAGCGGTGGTTTTTTATTCGCCATGTGTTCAGCAACAGACACTTTTGATATTGCCCTGGCTGCCGATGGGGTCGACATTGTAGATCGAATGTATGACGGAGATCCTCCAGATACCCGGGCCCAACAAAAACTCAATTTCAACAATTGCTTTGCCTTCCAAAACTTTATTCTTGAACGCAATCCTGCAGTGTATGAGTTTTCATCCATTGATATGCAGGCAAATGAGCGAGGGCTCAGTGAAAAAAATGATTTTTTCAAACTCTTTGAATTCTCGGCCAAATGGGATCCTATACCCACGATGCTGACCCAAAATCATGTCCATATAATTAAGGGATTTTACGGACAAACAACCGCCTTCAGAAAATCGTTAATCAAACCCGATGTGGTAATCATGGGAGAAACCAAATCAGACGGCGAGGCTAAATATATTCATGGGATTTATGGCAAAGGCTTCTGGACGTTTTACGGAGGACATGACCCTGAGGACTACCAACATATTGTAGGCGAAGAGCCAACCGACCTGAAATTGCATCCCAACTCACCGGGGTATAGACTGATTCTCAATAATATTTTATTCCCTGCTGCACGTAAGAAAAAGCAAAAAACCTGAAGCAAGTGGTATTGATCTCATCTTAATTCAAAGACCCATTGCTGTCTGACCTTTCTCTTTTCTTTTTCCACCTTCGATGCGACCAAAGCCAGTATTGTGGATTTTTAATGATCTCCTCTTCCAAAAGTCGGACATGAGTCTCACTGATAAAGGAATTTTCTTCTTCTCGTGGATTGGAACTGATATTCGTAAATCGGGCTGTATAGAATCCTCTTTTTCTAGTCTGTAGACTTAAGAAAACTACCGGGCAGTCATACTTCATGGCATATTTTTCCGGGCCTTTTACTACAGCCGTTTCCTGGTTCAGAAAGGTGGTCCAGTGAAGATCCTTGCTCAATGAAGGTGACTGATCGGCCCCAAACAATATAGCCTTTGGAACTTTATCTTTCTGATCAAAAATATCTTTCACCACTTTCTTTGAAATTACCTGCATGCCAAACCGTGTTCGAAAATCTTGAAATTTGTGGTCGAGAAACCGATCGGTTAAAGGAACATAGATAGTCACAATCTGATGATCAACAAAGAGATTTAAGCCACTCAACAAAATTTCCCAACTATTAAAATGGCCAAGTACCACCACCACATTCTTGCCTTGTGCAAAGTAATCATTGATCAACTCGGGATTATCAACTGTCAAATGCTTGCGGATTCGTCGTTCACTGGCACTAAACATCCAAATGGTTTCAGTCACCAGGTCACCCAAGAAGGCGTAAAAACGATGCATGATTTTTCTTCGGTCAGTAACAGTCAATGAAGGAAATGAATTTTTCAGATTCGTTTTTACGATTTTGTCACGATAATGAATGAGGTGAACTAAAGTCATTTTTATCACTGGTGAAAGCAAATGAATGCCTCCCATAGGCAACCAGGATAATGGCTTGATCAGAAGATAAAAAAGAATTCTTGACAATGGAGATCAGTGCAAATCGGTGATGGCCGCAAATGTAGTTAAATAAGATGACCCCACTCATGAATGAAACATTTACCCCACAGGAGTGTTATCCCTAAAAGAAAAAACTATCTTTGAAGGTATATGACCCAGTCACAGGCCATTGCTCCATATCAACCCCTGTTGCTTTCAATCGCACTAAAGATCACCGGTAAAATGGCGGATGCTGAAGATCTTGTACAGGACACTCTTCTTCGATGGATCAAGATCGACCCATCAACCATCAAGAATACGAAGGCCTACCTCATCAGCTCAATCCGGCATGCATGTTACCGTCATATTTCGCTGATTGAAGAAAAGAAATATAAATTGGTTGATTTTCTGGAGCAGAAAAAAGCAGAATTTGCTGATCATGTCAGAATGTTTGACACCCCTCCTGATATTCTTCATGCCCTTCACAAGATACATCATCTTCTTGGCCCTGCTGAACGAGCCATTTATCTCCTTCGTGAAATATTTGACATTGATTATGAAGACATTGCCGTACAATTTGATAAAACTTCTGAAAATTGTAGGAAAATTGTGTCTCGAGCCAGATCAAGGTTGAATGAAGTGGTCACCATTCCTTCTACGGTTGAAGGGGCCTGGCATTTTGTAGTAAAATTTAAAAAAGCTTGTGATTTTGGAGAGCTGAATGCATTCATTGATAAACTTAAGGCCGATATTCAGCTCAAATAATTTTTCTCCATCCTGTCACAAACGTAATTTTTTTGACTCTTTATTTAATAACTAGTAGTTATTAAATAGAAATATGTGGACAATTATTTTATTTTTCATTGCACACTGGTATTTATCATTGTTTTTTCAAACATTTTTTATGCATCGGTATGCAGCGCATGGTATGTTTACCATGTCTAAACGCAATGAGCGGATCTTCCAGGTATTATCATGGATCTTTATGGGCTCAAATTACCTCAGCCCCTTTGGGTATGGAGTGATGCACCGGATGCATCATGCTTTCGCTGATACCAGCAAGGATCCCCATTCTCCTTCATTCGACGAAAATATTTTTAAGATGATGTGGAAAACCAAGATTATCTATTCCAGTATTACCAAAAAACAATACATCCCTGAATCCCGTTTTACTGAGAATGTACCAGATTGGCCCTTATTTGACAGAATAGCAACTTCCTGGGTGTCACGGGTTGGCTGGGGCGCATTATATACGCTGGTATACATACAGTTTGCTCCTTCTATATACTGGTATGCCTTGTTGCCCTTACAATGGGCTCTGGCTCCTATCCACGGTGCTATCATCAATTGGTTTGCCCATACCTATGGCTACGTCAATTTCAAGGTTGGTGATACCTCAAAAAATTTCCTTCCTTTTGATTTTTTGATGATGGGCGAAAGCTATCATAACAACCATCATAAGCATGGCAATCGGGCTAATTTTGGTGGTATTCGATGGCACGAAATTGACCCTACCTACCTGATCATCAGGATTTTCAATTCGCTGGGAATTGTCAAGCTAAACCGAATGAATGAGCAAAAAATTAGTGTCAGGAAAGCTGCTTAGCTTACGGCTTGTGCATTATGAATGGTTAGGGAGCGATCCGTCTTGATCACGCGATAACCAGCATAGATAAGTGCTAATCCAAACAATTCGGTAACAAACAGCACCTCCACATGACCAAAGCGGGTGAATGTTCCACCAATACCTGGGAGTAGGGCGCCAATCGCAATCAAAATGTTACCAAGAAATCTCTTGTTAGTCCTGTCTCCACCATAGTACTTCCATGCTGAATAGGCAGCCCCACCTGCCAGGAAGATAAAGGCATAAATGTTAATAAAAGGTGAAAAATATCGTACCCACCTCCAATCAAGCACTTTCCCTGTTAGTGTGTTGTCAACAACGAGAGAAGCATTGACCGGGCTTAAGAACACACTGACAGCGGCAATAAGAATAACGGTCACCAAAACTACTGTTAAAATATGTGCTGTTCTCCTTTTCATGAGAAGATAAACAGTACCCTGGGCCAGGGGCGCCCCTCCCAGCAAAGCTCCGGAAACATACCAAAATCTAAAGTTCAACTCAGTCCATCCCATTAATGCATTCAGGCTCTCAGTAATTGTTCCCGTACCATAGGATATCACGCCAATGACCCACCACAATAAATACATAGCATGTCTTTTTTGAAGATAGTGCCTTATAATCTCAATGCTGAATACAACAGCCAGCAGTGTCGTGATAATTGGAATATATTGAATGAGATTGTCCATTGTGCTGCAAGTATACACCATGAAAAAGAAATTGGCCTACAACAACATTACCTTATAGGTATTTTAAATATCGATATCCGAACATTTTTTTTGACCAGAGAATATCAAATAAGAGAAATACATGAACTTTGCACCATGGGAACGGTGCGGCTGACGAAAATATTCAACTTTGAAATGGCACATGCCCTTTTGAATTACGAAGGTAAATGCAAAAACATTCATGGCCACTCATATACTCTTGAAGTCACAATTATAGGATCTCCTAAAAGTTCCCAGGGTGATCCTGAAGATGGTTTACTGATTGATTTTGGTACGTTGAAAAAACTCGTCAACAGCACCATCATCCAGAAGGTAGATCATTCGCTTATGCTCAATGAATTACATGACAAAGAATTACTGGAGCATCTTCACCACTCGTTTCGAAAGATATTAAAAGTAAGCTACCAACCCACTTGCGAGAACATGCTTTTAGACTTTGCGAATAAACTCAAGCATTCATTGCCTCAACAGGCTCTCCTTCACCATTTGCGTCTGGAAGAAACTCATTCTTCGTATGCCGAATGGTATGCCTCAGATAACGCCTGAGAAATTTATCTGGCTTCAGAATTATAGACTGTCCCTAGTAAAATCACAAAGCTAACGGGTCGTAGAGACTAAACTATCACTTCGTTGAATACATGTGTGACAAGGTCTCCGATCATAAGTAAAAACAATACGATAGCCCCAAACCGAAAGGTCATGGGAAGGACCAATAAAATTGCACCCAAAACTTTCAGGTGCCAACAACCATGTGAAGGTGATATGCTAAAGCCCAATTACTAAACCGAACTGCCACACCTTCAGTAGCAAGTAGCTTACCAGAACCGGCCAATAAGAAAAGCAAAGCAAAATGAACTAAAAACCCAGGCAACAAGGTTTGTTATTTTTTTAGTCATATTTATTTGATTTTATCTTTAATTATGGGACATATAAAAAGTGTTCTGGCTTAAATCATTGTTAATGCTTAAGTGTCAATATCTTTCAGGCAACCGTATGGGAAGGAAGTGTAACAGTTAGCGAAGTACCAACATCTTCCTCAGATTCGACCTGAACATGTCCATCTATTGAATGAACCGTCTCCTTGACGATGTGTAAGCCCAGACCAGAGCCATTTGAAGAACTGTTCGCCCGATAGAACATATCAAATAGATGTTCCAGGTGCTGTTCGCCAATACCTATCCCATTATCACGGATAATAAGAACAATTTGCCCGGGTTTTTGTTCAGTTGATATGCGAACAAATGAGTCCGTTTTTTCACGATCTCTATATTTAACTGCATTGGAAATTATATTCCTCAAAATCACTGTTAATCTCCACCTGTCAATGAAGATGGAAAGATTTTCTTCAACCTCTACTATAAATTGCATTGCCAGATTAGATTCAGAAAATTGAACCTCTGAAGTAATCTCATCAATCAAATTTTTAATATTTACGTTTTCAGGGTGCACGTCGGCTCGAGCATTTTTTGAATAATCCAGGATATCTTTAGTGAACCCATCAAGCCGTCTAACACTTTGCTCAATCAGAACCAGGCCTTGTTCAACCTGGCCTTCATCCATACGCATAAGGTTTACCATTCCCTGTATTGAGGATAAAGGAGAACGAATATCATGAGAAACACTATAAACAAACTGGTCCATTTCCAGATTTGCCTCTTCCAGCTTTTTAGTACGCAATTCAACAGCCTTTTTTAAGCTGCGGTTGTAGAATAACAATAGCAGCAAAACCACCCCGACAATACCAGTAGCAATTCCAACTATAGTCATCATTCTTTTTAAAAGGCGTCCTTCTTCAACTGAGCGCCTGTTATAGAGAAAAGACCCCAAATCAACCTCATTTTTAATAACTCCCAACCGGTAAAGGGCATCGTTGGTTGCCTGCCACTTGGAGAGTTGCATGTCTCCCAGATCAAAAAGGGATGGGATGATCAAAGAATTTATGGTTGTTGAAGCTTCATCCATTAATGCGCTATATGCTATGCCTGGCTGATACCGATCGATAATCATTTGAACAACCGAATCAGGATGATCTATGGCATAGTGCCATCCCCGCATTGTAGCCTTTAGCATCTTTTCGACCCGATCAGGATGGGTATCGAGCTCCGCCTTGCTGGTATAAAGGCATTCTCCATAAAAGCTAATCCCATATTCTATTGGACGGAATATCCTGTAGTTCAAACTATCATTTCCCAATAAAAACTCTTTATCGGTTATGTAATAAGATATGGCATCATACTGGTGATTCAATAAATTTGAGAAAGCGGTTCCCTTACCATCGATTTGCAGAGAATTTAATGGTACTCCTGCACTGACTATCATGGCTTTCAATTCATTACCAATAGCCACTCTTTTGTTTCGAAGGTCCGAGAGTGTTCTAATTCCAGAGCTTTTAAGTGTTATTAATGAAACCGGGGATTGTTGGAAAATGGCGGCTAGTGTAACAACATCATATACATCCGGGTTTGCCAGGAGCATGGCCGAGGTCGCTACGCCATATTGATAAGTGCCTTTGGCAACTTCAGAAACATCATCAACAATTGCTGAATCAATTGTAACCAGTTTAACCTTGATCCCCGCATCTTCATAATAACCTAACTCTTTGGCTGCAATATAACCGGCAAATTGAAATTGCGGGGTCCATCCCAGGTAGAGGGTTACGGTTCCATCCGGTTCAGTAGGCTGTGCGCAGGCGATGAAGGACTCGAAGCAAAAAAATAGACATATCCAAAAAATTCGTTTCTTCATGGGTTAGGCAATCCGATAATTTTAAAAATACCAATAATCGGCTTATACCACAACCGAGATCGGGTGTTGAGTTGTCCCACCTTATACAATTTTTGATAGAAGGTAAATTAGTGTTGAGTGAACTCTTTAAAGAAATGGTGAAATAGATCTCCTAACAGCAGTGAAATTAACCATATCATAAGGTTGATCAGATACTAAGGGGATCATTGCAGCCACGGCCTTCCTTTTCAGTCCCAAACGAGTAGCCATGTCCTGGCAAAACAGAATTTCGTTTGGCAATATTTTACCGTCAATCAGAGTCAGGCTTACGATGTTATATAAGTATTCTATTTTCGTTTCCAGTGGTAAATCTGCCAGGCCTTCTAAATGGGGTGGATTTCTGATCATATCCAATAGGTGCTCCTCAGTAATATTATACCTGTATGCAACCTTCTGAATAAACTTTAATTCAGACTGATCAAGATCATTATCTATTGTTGCCAATGAGATCAACATCCCGATTTGGGTTTTTACACTATCCGTCATTGTCTATTCGATCATTAACATCTTACGGCAATGGAAATTTAAGTTCTGTGCAGGGTTGAAACAATGATGGTTATCATAATTTACACTTATGAACACGCAATGCTGATTTAGGTCATAGGAAAAAGAGAGGAAATGATACATGTTTAGGAATCATGACCAACATACAGAAAAAAGTTACAATAATTAGCACCTATCCCCCCAGACAATGTGGAATCGGTACTTTTTCTCAAAGTTTAATTGAAGGAATAACAGGTCAAGATGCAACGTATGAAAACACACTGTTCGATGTTATTGCGATCAACGATCCACAAGTAACTACTGAATATCCACCTATTGTAAAACTTATCATTGATCAACAAAATCAAAGAGATTATTTGAAGGCCGCCGCTTTTATCAACCTCAGTGGAAGCAGATCGTGTCTGTTGCAGCATGAATATGGGATTTTTGGGGGCCAAAGTGGAATTTATATTCTGCCCTTATTACATGAGTTGAAATTACCCCTGATAGTAACCCTGCATACCGTCCTAAAAAATCCAAGTTTTATAGAAAAATCGATTTTACAGGAAATAGGCAAAGTTGCATCTCGGGTCGTAGTGATGAGTGAATCAGGAGTTCAATTTTTGACATCGGTATATCAGATTGACAAGAACAAAATTATTGTAATCCCTCATGGTATTCCTAAATTCAATCCTAAAGAGCATCAACAACTCAAACGAAAGTTTCACTATGAGAACAAAAAGGTACTCATGACATTTGGGCTGCTTGGAAGGAACAAAGGTATTGAAACAGTAATTCACTCACTTCCAGAAGTAGTGAAGCGACATCCTGAGGTGGTTTACCTTGTCCTTGGAAACACGCACCCCAACGTATTGCAACAAACCGGAGAGAGCTACCGTCATTATTTGAAACTATTGGTCAGAGGCTATCATCTTGAAGACCATGTTTTTTTCATCAAGCAGTTCTTGCCCAAGAAAACTCTACTTGAATACCTGACTGCCACTGACATATATATTACACCATACATTAATGAAGCACAAGTTACCAGCGGTACCCTGTCGTATGGACTAGGAGCCGGGGCCGCCTGTGTATCCACACCATTTTGGCATGCCCGGGAATTATTGGGTCAACAAAGAGGTATGTTGTTCGACTTCAAGGATTCAAATGGGTTGAGTACACTTCTTATTAATCTTCTGCAAGACAGGAAAAAGCTGAATTTATTAAAGCGAAATGCATACAATTTCGGTAAAAAGATGACCTGGAGGTCCATAGGCTCACAGTACAGCAGGCTTATCAATGAAGTAGCCAGGGAAACACATTGTAAGAAACCTAAAAAGAGGATTGTCAATGCCACCTTAATGCCCCTTTTCAGTCTTAACCATCTTTGCAGGCTGACCGATGATACGGGGATCGTCCAACATGCAAAATATGGAGTACCCAATTTGAAGGAAGGATATTGCCTCGATGACAATTCACGCGCATTGCTAGCTGTGCTGATGATCTATAAAAGACTAAAGAGTGATAAAGCACTGAATCTCCTACCTATTTATTTTAGCTATGTCCATTATATGCAAAACGTGAAAGGAACCTTTCACAATTTTTTGAGCTTTGATCGTAAGTTTCAAGATGAAGAGGGTTCTGAAGATAGTTTTGGTAGAACCATTTGGGCCATAGGATACTTAATCCTTCATTCTCCGAATGACGCTTATCGCCAACTGGCTGTTGAAATTTTTAAAAAGGCTTCGCCCAACTTCTCAAGGCTCACCTCCTTAAGGGGCATGGCTAACAGCATCATTGGTATTAGCCTTTACCTGCAATTTTATCAGTCGGATGAAAAAATAATTAATGAACTTGAGAAGCTCACGGCTAATTTACTGGATCAGTACCATCTACATAGTGTAGAAGGCTGGCATTGGTTTGAAGATATACTCACCTACGACAACGCGATTTTGCCTCTATCACTATTATTTTCCTACAACATCATTGAACAACCAGGATTATCAACAATTATTTCTGAATCAGCAGGATTTCTGGAATCTCAAACCTTTTCAAACGGTGTTTTTGCACCTATAGGTTCGGATGGCTGGTATAGAAAAGGACAATCCAAGGCCAAATACCCTCAGCAAGCTACCGATGTTATGGCAATGATATTGTTGTATGATAAACTATTTGAACATAAGCACCGGACTGCAGACCTCGAACACATGTTTACTTGCTTTATGTGGTTTTTAGGTGAAAATGAACTGAGGATCCCGCTCTACGATCATGAAACTACCGGTTGCTGTGATGGTCTGGAAAGTTATGGTGTCAATCGAAACCAGGGAGCCGAGAGTTCTGTATCTTATATCATTTCTTACATGAAGGTACTTGATGCGCTAGAACAGGAATCAACTCAAACATCAATTCAAACCTTGCCAGGCGCCGACGAGAAAAGTATTCGTTCTAAAAATTCCGTATTGGTTTAAACAGCCTGTCTTAGGCATTCAAAATCTTGTTCAACAAACTGTCTAACTCCACAGTTACAAACCCAGAAGCAAAATCCGACATTCCATATGGTATGATTATTTGGTCATGACAAATAATCGAACCACATGAATATACTACATTTGGCACATATCCTTCCATTTCATCTTGTCGGGGTACCAGCAAAGGCTCCTGCAAACGTCCCAGCTCTTTGGTAGGATCATTTAAATCAAACAGAGAGGCCCCAAGGCAGTAGGTGCGCAAAGGTCCTACTCCATGCGAAATGATAAGCCAGCCTTTGTGTGTTTCAATTGGGGAGCC
>Ga0114931_10000799_pt1 | contig 39234 bp, 38 predicted proteins | sample 2SBtaG_FD_89579 | JGI IMG/M metagenome (GOLD analysis project Ga0114931, IMG submission 89579) | Deep subsurface microbial communities from Kolumbo volcano to uncover new lineages of life (NeLLi) - 2SBTROV14_V59a metaG | ecosystem: Environmental > Aquatic > Marine > Volcanic | place: Kolumbo... | reverse complement strand
ATTCTTTTAAAATCTTTGCAATCTGTATTGGTGAAAATTTACTCTTCTTCATCGTAATTATTTGTTTAAAATTAATACTATTTTATAATTCTAAACAGTTCGGTTTTTGGGGAAGCTTACAAACTCAAAGGTAATTTGAGATACTTTAAATCCTCTCTCTATTTTTAAAACTTTTTAATCGTTTAGGACGGGATTGATTACTTTATAAAAAAGAAAGGTCTAAACTAAGTTTAGACCTTTCTTTTTTATAATTGGAACTATTAAAAGTGCCATAAATCATGCTCCATATTAAAGATGTCTTCCTTTATTCTGTCAGCCTCTAGTAACAAATCAATACCTGTTAAATAATCGATACTGTATCGATCGTAAACATTAGATCGTTTCAAAATGTAGCTATTGAATAAACGTTTTGCAAATATATCCTCAAACGTTCTTCTTTCAGCATCGTTTTGACGGTTAAATACATCGTAATTGGCAAAAACATATCTGGCTTCAGGGAAGTAAATCCAAAAAATAGGTTTAATTCCTTTGTAATTTCCGTTTTCGTCAGTTGCAATCATATATGGACAAATTCCAATAATTCTTACATCCATTATAGAACGTTCGTTGTCAAAAAACCAATCTTCTTTCAAACGGTATTTAACAATTGCATCAGAAGTTACTTCATTATAGGTAATTTGTGGAATAGAAGGATCCCCCCATTCATCTTCAATCATAATGGTTAAAGAATCTCCCATTTTACCAATTGCTTCAGCAACGGTCAAAGGAACAGTAAATTCATTGTCTACAGGATCATAGGCAGTTAAAGTTTTTTCCTCAACAACTGCATATTTGATTACATCAAATAAACTTTTTCTATCATTAATAGGAATTACTGGGTAGTATAAAGGGTGATTGATTTTTTCTCTTAGATCAATTTCTCTCCATATTCTTCTGTGCCACATCACATCAGCTTCTCTAACGTGTGTATATGGTACAACTCTTCGTGTAGGAGTATTTTCCTTAATCCATGGCTTATCCAAAATCTTTTGGGCATTAACATGAATTAATCCACTAAAGGCTGTTAAAATAATTGTTAATAATATTAATCTCACAAGTTTCATAATCAATCCTCCTTAATTTATTATTTATATCACTTTTAAGATGATAGGAGCCAACTTTCTAGTACTACCATCAGGCATTTTTACCTTTATTTTTTCAATAAAGAACTTTTGGTTTTTTCTAGCCTTAGCAATCATAGATTTACATCTACCGTCTAGTTTGTTTCCATTCACCTTAATTTCCATTACTTCACCAGATTTAGTAGTAGAAAATAGAAATGATTGTACTTTAACTCTAATATCAAAATCAAAGTTTTCCATTTTAGCTTGTACAGTAGAAGCAGATTTAAATGCTATTTTCTTGATAGATTCAGAACCTGATTTACCTCCACAAAAAGACTTCGGATCTGGAATTCTTTTTACTCTAAATTCAGCTTTCCCTAAAGGTACTTTTTTCTCATTCTCATCTATGCCAGTTACAACAATATTCACTTTTCCTGGTCTTCTCGGACGCATTACCCAACCATTTCCTTTCTTACTTAATCCAGGAGCGGAAGCGGTGAATTTAGGCATAGGAGCAGCAATAGAAACGGGATTATCAACACCAATGTAAAATACATTCATTTTATCAGCAGAAATGGCTAGTGAAGGCTTCCCTACTTCAAAAGAACTTTTAAAAGGGTATACTTTTGGGCCTTTTTTGGTATTCAATTTAATAATACCTCCCCAATCGTGAACACCAATACCTTCTTTGATTTTCAAGTTTCCTTTTCCTCTCCTAATGTCTTCTTTTTTCATTTGGTACCAATCACCTTCTCCCCAAGCAGATCCTTTTGTCCCTTGCATTACTTTATTTACATCAAATACCCCTGTATTTTCTACCGCTAAAGCATTAGCACTGTCAAATTTACCAATGTAGATTTCTGGATCAACTCTATCATCATATGCAGCAGTAAATATATCAGCAGTAAATGAATCTCCATCCATAATATAGGCTTTTGGCAATACAGCCATACCCACTACTTTATTAAATGAAACTCCACCAGCATCAATTCTTTCATACAACTTATTAATTACTTCCGCTTCAGAAGTTCTAATGTCTGCTTGCAATTTAGACAGCATCGTTATACTTGCTGCTAATGGAGCATGATAAAAAGTTGCTACTTCCCACGGATCTAATCCTTCATCTCCTTGAATATCGTCTGTATTTAAATAATTGGTTTTTTCGCTAATGATTTTTGCAACTTCTTTATCTTCAAAAATAGCAACAATACCTTTTTGGTATGCTCTCATTTTTTCTTTTAATACAATTCCACTCCACTCTTCTTCTCCAGGTACTTTTACTGGTTTTGCGGGATCAGCTAATCCCATTAAGTGGGAAGGAACATCATAATTGTCTTTTCCGTCTACATATTCAATGTGGATGGTATCTGCTACTTCTTTAGGGAGTCCATCAGTATGTTCAATTAAAGCAGCCTTTAGCTTTTCGATGTGTCCATATAAGCCATCTGCCATTCCTTTAACTTTAGTTGCTTTTTCTTGCCATTTTTTGGCAGCTGGACTTTCTGCCGCAGCTTTATCAAAAGCATTATAAAGTATGCCATTACTTGCATCAAAAACAACCGTAGTTTTTTCGATACCTTTATTTAATTTTACAAACGCTTCTAATATAGATTTAGAAATATTTAAAGCCAATAGTGCAGTTAATACTAGGTACATCATACCTATCATCTTCTGTCTTGGTGGTAAATCGCCTCCACTCATAATTTAAAATTTAAATAGTTAAACAAAAAATAATTAGTTATGATTTCATTGCAGTTAACATGTTGCCATAAACGTTGTTTAAGGCCGACAAGTTAGTTGATAACTCAGCAATATTGTCTTTGTATCTTTTTGTATCTTCAACAGACTCAGATAAGTTAGTCATTAAAGCAGTTATACCAGCATACATAGCCTGCATCGTTTCAGCTTGCTGCTGAGATCCTTGTAATTGAGATGCATAAGACGCATTTAATGCTTCAAGAGTAGAAGCCATTTTTTGCATTTCTTCACCAGTGTTTGCTCCAGAATTAGCTGCTTCATTTAATACGGCTAAAGATTCAGAAGCTCTAGCATAATCATCTGCAAGGCCACTTACTTTTGATGAAGCTGATTTTAAGCTATCAGCATATTCAGTAGTTGCTACAGACGCATCAGAAATTTCAGATAATTTATTAGCATTAGTACTCAAACTTCTTAGTCCTTGACCTAAACTATCTATCAATTCAGGATCTATTTTTGCATCTTCCAGCATAGTATCTAACTGTTCAACAGCAGTACCTTTATTTTCGATAACATTTCCGTCTTCATCATGCATTCCGGCTAATTCAGGATATGCTAAAGTCCAATCTAGGGCTAAGTGCTGAGGTTCAAAAGCAGAGACAACAAATATCAATGCTTCAGTACTCAAACCAATAATAAGCATTATTCCAGCTCCAGGCCAGTGTTGTATTTTAAACAATGCCCCAACAATTACAATGGCAGCTCCGAGACCATACAGTAGCCCCATAATTGTTTTCCCTTTTTTTGTCTCAAATAAAAATTCTACAAATCCCATAAGTTTTTAGTTTTAAAGTTAATATAATAGATAGGTTTTAATTAATTTGCATTTATATCTTACAAGTTATCATCTTTAGCTCTTCCCAAGTAAGTCATTACACATCTAAATCCAATGTAACACTTCGCTGTATCCTGATACTCATAAGTTCTAGTTCCAGTTTGTAAATAATATCCTACATCTTTCCATGATCCGCCTCTAATTACTTTTCTTTTTAATACTTCAGGGTCTTCCTCTTTAGCATCATATAAATAATCAGGGTTTAAATCATGTGCAAAATTATATGCTGATTCGTCAAAGGCATTACTTGTCCATTCAGAAACATTTCCAGCCATGCAATATAATCCATAATCATTAGGGTTGTATGAATTAATTTTTACTGTGTGGAATCCTCCATCATCTATGTAATTACCTCTCATAGGCTTAAAATTCCCCAAGAAACAACCTCTAGAGTTTCTGATATAAGGACCACCCCAAGGGTAAGGACTTAAATCTAGACCACCTCTTGCAGCATACTCCCATTCTGATTCTGTTGGCAATCTAAAATCGTTGACTAATATAGAGCCTCCATCTATTAACCAATCATGGAGTAATTGTGTTCTCCAGATACAAAAAGCAGTAGCCTGTTTCCAACTTACTCCTACTACAGGGTAGTCATCATAAGCGGGATGCCAAAAATAATTCTGAGTCATAGGTTCATTAAAAGAGTAAGTAAAATCATGTATCCAAGCCAAAGTATCTGGGTATACATTTATTACATCTCTCATAATATAGCTAGATCTATCAACAGAAAAAGCATGTCTTGCTCCTTCATCACCGTGTAAAGCGTCTCGACTTTCTCTTTTCGAAGCTCTTCTGAAGTCAATCCAGTAATAAGTATAATTTAATTTACGTGTATCTAGCTGTCTTCTGCCCATAAAACGTTCGCCAGGAGAATAATACATAGGTTCGAAAGCTTCTCGAAAATCAGGTTCTTCCCACCTTAGTTTAGCATACCAATCCAATACAGGAGGGTCATACTCTTCACCATATTCATTTTCAGTAATTAAAAATTCATCTTCATCAATTTCTTCAGCAGCAATTTTTCGAGCAATAGAATCTCTAACATGCCATACAAATTGGCGATATTCATTATTAGAGATTTCAGTTTGATCAATGTAAAATGCTTGCACAGAAACTGTCCTTGTTTGAGCAGTCAACGCATAAGGAACATCTTGGTCAGATGGCCCCATGTTATAACTTCCCATAGGTATAAATAACATGCCAAACGGATCTGGTTGATACCATTCTTCTCTGCCTTGAACGCCAATTAACTCTCCGTTACCTTGACTACATGCATAAAGAACAACTACCGATAATAATACTAGTACTCGTTTCATGGTTACCTCCTTCTTTTATATATCGTCCACTTATTATTTTTAAAAGTGGAGTAAATTCAATTTATTTATAAAAACTCTGCGTTAAACGCCATTCACTAGTTAAAAGTTACAAAAAACAATTTCTTATAAGAATCTAACAGAATGGTACACCTCTCTTTTAGGTGGTTTAACAATGTTTGTACAATAGTTTAACATAAGTTCAAATCCACCACTTGTATAATTGCTTAGTCCAGATGTAGTTATATCATAAGCAACACCTACTTTAAGGCCTTCTACTTTTGGAATGTGCAATCCAGCCAAGGCTGCAATAGCATCTTCTATTCTATAAGAAACGCCACCCCACACAAAATTATTGTAAAGTAGAAGTGCATTAAAGTCAATTTGTGTAGATGCAGCATCTGATTTGGCAAGGATAGATGGCTTAACCACCCATTTCTTATCATTATTAATATCCCAATCGTAACCTGCCATTACATAGTAGTGACGAGATTGTAAATAGTTTAAAGCTCCTTTATCAGTAGGATCATTACTAGATCCATTAGCAACATCTTCTAATTCAGTTTGAGTCATGTGCAGTGTAGAAATTCCTACATACATCTTATTTTTTATGTTATAAAACAATCCAATTCCAGCATCATAAGTCATAGCAGATGTATTAGCGTTTGGAATGGAAGGATCTTTAAGACGATCATCAATAGCTATTAAATCCTGACCAAAAGATTTGCTTACAAATCCTATTTCAGCACCAATTCCTAATGTACCAGGACCAAGTGGTAAATTATAAGCATAAGCCAATTTTCCAACCATATTATCTTCAATTCCTAATTTATCTTTAAAAAGAGTTAATCCAACACCATGTTTCCCTCCTAATAGAACATCACCACTAAATAGTGTAGTTACAGGAGCTCCTTCAAACCCAACCCATTGTTGCCTGTGCAGTAAAGTAGCACAAATCCCTCCGTTATGTCCAGCAGAACCTGGGTTAACAGCTAATTTATTAAACATGTTTTGTGTGAACTGTGCATCTTGCTGTGCAGATACAATAAATCCAGCGAATAAAAAAGCTGCAGAAATAATTAATTTCTTCATAGTTTTTGTTGTTTTTCTAGTATATATTTATGCTTTTCAGCATTCATTAGTCCGCTAAGATAGATAAAAATTTTTTTTCACCAAATTTTTCACCAACTAAATTGTTAAAACTTGTTGATAACTTGTTGATAACTTGTTGTTAAGATAATTTCTGAAAGGTTTGCCACCATCTATTAGGCATTTCATTATCACATGCTGTTTGATAGTCTTTATAAGAGCAAGGAACTAACAAATGCCTTTCATATTTAATCTTTTCATGAGAAGGATAAGGGATATCCATCCACCAACGTTCGCTCTTATGACTCTTATAAAAAACAATCTCATTTTCACCATCTTGTATATTAACCCTATATTTTAGATAGTTCTTCTTTGTTCCTATTGGGTAATCTTTTTTTCTATTATTTACTCCATCTATAAAATACCATATCATTTCAGCAACACTGTGCACAGTTTGTCCGTTAATATCTAATTCGGGGTTCACCTCATAAAACCCAATTGAGGTTAACTTATCACTTAAGCCTGCATATCGACTCATTTGGCATGCTTGCTCTCCATAAAACCCATTAGGAGAAGGGTTGTTATTGCCAGAAGCTTCTGATTGGCGAATAGCAGAAATATCAAAACTGAGAATGTCGGCATTTCTAACAATCGGCTCTACTTCTTCTATGTTTTGTTGAACATGTCCTAAGCGGTAAGTATCAAAATACAAGTTGTTCATTAAGTCAATTTCTTCTTTATGAATAAAATAGGATTGATATCCTATATTACTGTAGTTGAATAAAAAGTTAGGTTGATGAAGAATTATTTTTGTTAAAAAGTTGTTTGAATTTATTTCTTCATTACTTTCTCCTAAATTGAATTTAGAGTCTATCGTTACCAAATTAACGGTTTGTTCTAAATTTTTATAGGCTAAGAAATTAGCATAAGTTAAATCTTGACTACCACCTATAATGACAGGGATTGTATTTTTTTTAATTAATTCTTCAAGGATCGTACTAAGGGCAAAGTAAGTGTCGTTAATTGTAGCTCCTGTTTTAAAATTTCCCAAATCAATAATGGCTGCAGCTTCATTGAAACCAGTTAAGCGGTATAAATACTTTCGAATGTGATTAGGGGCTAAAGCACAACCAGTATTATTGTATGCGTTTCGTTCTTCTCCAACACCAATTATTGCAATGTCAAAGTTGGTCGGAGAGTTATCATCATCTAAAAAAGAAATAGTATTGGCAAATTGATTGCTTTGATATTCAAAATTTAAATCTCCTTGAGATAAATCAATAGAATCAAAATATGCTGAAAAATCCATTAGGGTTTATTTTTTCTTTTTGGCTCGTGTTTTTTTCTTTGGAGCTTTTTCTTCAATCATTTTTTGTACTTCTTCCAAAGTTAACTTTTCAACTTTAAATGTTTTAGGCAATTCAATTTTTGTTTTACCCTTTACAATATTAAATCTTCCCCAACGCGCTTTTTGTACAGAAATGCCTTCTTCATCCCATCGGTGAATGTATTTGTCAATTTCTTTTTGTTTTTTATCTTCAATCAATTGAACAATATCTTCATGAGACAGGTTATCAAAATCGTATTTCTTGTTAACGTTAATAAACATGTTATTCCATTTAATAAAAGGGCCAAACCTTCCAACTCCTTTTTGTACAGGTAAGTTTTCGTATTCATCAATAGGAGCATCGGCAGCTTTTTTTTGTTGGATTAACTCAATTGCTCTTGTTAAGTTTACATTACCCATGTCTTCATCTTTAGGAATAGATACAAACATATCTCCAAATTTTACATAAGGGCCAAATCTGCCTTGAGCTACAATAATTTCTTTTTCTTCATATTCTCCTATAGACTTAGGATATTTAAAAAGCTCTAGTGCTTCTTCTAATGTAATTTTACCAATGGTTTGCCCCGTAAGTAGACTGGCAAACTTAGCCCCTCCTTCATCATCGGTTTTTCCTATTTGAGCCATAGGGCCATATTTTCCAATACGGACAATAAGTGGTCTTCCAGACTCAGGGTCAACACCTAATTCTCTTTCTCCGCTGGCTCTATCAGCATTCTCTAATGTGTCTTCAATTTGTGTGTGAAAAGGAGAATAAAATTGTTCAATCATTTTATTCCATTTCAATTGTCCTTCAGCAATAGCATCAAACTGTTCCTCCACATTTGCGGTAAAACTATAATCGAGTACTTTACCAAAGTGCTCTACTAAAAAGTCAGTTACAACCACTCCTATATCCGTTGGGAATAATTTTTTCTTTTCAAAGCCATAATTTTCTTTGGCTGTTACATCAGAGATGCTTCCATTCTGTAATGTTAGCGTAACAAAATCTCGTTGTTTGCCATCTCGATCTTCTTTTACTACATAACCTCTCTTTTGAACGGTAGATATTGTTGGTGCGTAAGTAGAAGGTCTTCCTATTCCCAACTGTTCTAATTTTTTTACGAGACTTGCTTCGGTATAACGAGGAGGATGGTGAGAAAACCGTTCAGTCGCAATAATTTCTTGCATGTTTAGTTTTTCCCCAATTGTTAATGGAGGAAGGATTCCTTCTTGTTCTGCAGCATTATCATCATCAGTTCCTTCTAAATATACTTTTAGGAAACCATCAAACTTTAGTACTTCTCCTTTTGCTACAAAGTTTTCGTCAGCTGTAGAAATGTTAATTTTTGCTGTAGTTTTTTCTAATTGTGCATCACTCATTTGAGAGGCAACTGTTCTTTTCCAGATTAATTCATATAATCTGGCTTGCCCAGGATCACCAGTAATGGTATGCACATTCATATAAGTAGGACGAATGGCTTCGTGAGCTTCTTGAGCACCTTTAGCTTTAGTGCTGTATTTTCTTATTTGAGAGTATTCTTCACCATAAGAAGAAGTAATTTCTTTTTTGGCAGCACCTATCGCATCATTAGAAAGGTTTACAGAATCAGTTCTCATGTAAGTGATTTGCCCTGCTTCATATAAACGTTGAGCAATGGTCATTGTTTGAGAAACAGAAAAACCTAGCTTTCTACTTGCTTCTTGTTGTAGTGTTGAGGTGGTAAATGGAGCTGCAGGGGATTTTTTTGCAGGCTTGGTTTCTAAACTATCAATAGTAAACTCTGCTGACTTACATTTATTAAGGAAATTTTCAGCTTCAGCTTTTGTTTTAAAACGTTGCGGTAATTCAGCTTTTAAAATAGAGTTGTTACTTACGATAAAGTTGGCCACAACTTTATATGATGATTCATATTTGAAGTCTAGAATTTCGTTTTCTCGCTCAACAATTAGTCTAACTGCAACAGATTGAACCCTACCTGCAGATAATGAAGGCTTTACTTTTTTCCACAAAACAGGAGAGAGCTCATAACCTACCAATCGATCTAATACTCTTCTTGCTTGTTGAGCATCAACTAAGTCTTTATTAATTTTTCTAGGGTTATCTACAGCTTTGGTAATAGCTGTTTTAGTTATCTCGTGAAAAACAATTCGTTTAGTTTTTTCTTCATTTAGTTTTAACGCTTCAAGTAAGTGCCAAGAAATAGCTTCTCCTTCTCGATCCTCATCCGAAGCTAGCCAAACCATTTCAGCATTTTTAGCTAACTTTTTTAATTCAGCAACAACTTTCTTTTTATCATCAGGAATTACGTAGTCGGGCTCAAAATCATTTTTAATATCAACAGAAATATTCTTACCTGGTAAATCTCTAATGTGTCCAAAACTTGATTTTACAGTAAAATCTTTACCAAGTATTTTTTCAATGGTTTTTGCTTTGGCAGGTGACTCAACGATAACTAAATTCTTTGCCATACATATACAGTATTAAGAATAAAAATTTTTGCAAAGAAATGAAATAAAAAATGGATAATCCAAATTATCCGTTTAACAGAGCCCCTTATATTATGAAATAATATATTTTTTTTAAATAAGCAAATTTTTGTTTTTATGTCATTTTGTCACCAAATGTAAAATTTCAGTAATTTTGTTTTCCGATTATTAGAATTATGGAGACAGGAAACAAAGTGATAGATGAAGCAGCTCAGGGAAGTGCAACTTTAATTGAGACAGAAGAGCAAGGTAAAAGGAAGGTGTATATTGAGAGCTATGGCTGTCAAATGAACTTTTCAGATAGTGAAATAGTAGCGTCCATATTATCTAAAGAAGGATTTAACACCACCAACATGCTGGATGAAGCAGATGTTGTTTTTGTAAATACCTGCTCTATTCGAGAAAAAGCAGAGCAAACGGTTCGTCAAAGACTACGCTCTTTTCAGAAAGCTAAAAAAGAAAAGCCAGAGATGATAATAGGTGTTTTGGGATGTATGGCTGAACGGTTAAAATCGAAATTTTTGGAAGAAGAAAGGTTGGTGGATATTGTTGTTGGTCCTGATGCTTATAGAGATTTACCCAATTTGGTAAAACAAGTTGATGAAGGGAAAAAGGCAGTTAATGTAATTCTCTCAAAAGAAGAAACGTATGCAGATATTAGTCCTGTAAGGCTATCAAGCAATGGGGTTTCTGCCTTTATTTCTATAACTAGAGGATGTGATAACATGTGCACATTTTGTGTAGTGCCTTTTACAAGAGGAAGAGAAAGAAGCCGAAACCCAGAAACAATTATTAATGAGGCAAAAGACCTTTTTAGTAAAGGATATAAAGAAGTTACATTGCTGGGTCAAAATGTGGATTCTTATTTGTGGTATGGCAAAGAAGGGTTGAAAAAAGATTATGTGAATTTATCTGATGAAGAGAAAGCAAAAAGCATGAATTTTGCTCAATTAATGGAGCAAGTAGCTTTAATTAGCCCTCAATTAAGAGTGCGTTTTTCTACTTCGCACCCTAAGGATATTACAGATGAATTCTTACATGTTATGGCAAAGTATAATAACATTTGTAAATACATTCATTTACCGTTTCAAAGCGGTAACACTAGAGTCTTAGAAGTGATGAATAGAGGCTATTCACGTGAGTGGTATATGAATAGAATTGATAAGATTAAAGAAGTAATGCCTGATTGTTCAATTTCTGCAGATATTATTGCGGGGTTTTGTACAGAAACTGAAGAGGAGCATCAAGATACCTTATCATTAATGGAGTATGTGAAGTATGATTTTTCATACATGTTTAAATACTCTGAACGACCAAATACACAAGCTCAAAAGAAGTTAAAAGATGATGTTAGTGAAGAAGATAAAAGTAGGCGATTAGCAGAAATTGTAGAATTACAAAGAAGACATTCATTAGAAGCTAATCAGGGTTACGTTGGACAAACATTTGAAGTGTTAGTTGAAAAGGTTTCTAAAAAATCGGATAATGAATTAGCAGGAAGAACATCTCAAAATACAGTAGTTGTTTTTCCAAAAGAAAATTACAAAGTAGGAGATTATGTTCAAGTAGAAGTAAACAATTGTACAGGAGGAACATTATTGGGGAGAACGCTGCAGAATCAAGATAACAAGATAAAAGACTGATGACTCATCATAATTTTAAAAAGTTAAAAATTTGGGAACGGTCAATGAATTTGACTAATCTTACTTTTGAGTATTGCAAAGGCTTACCAAAAGAAGAACGATATAATTTGATTGATCAAATTAATAGATGTTCTTGTTCTATTCCATCCAATATCGCAGAAGGATCAGGGAAAAGAACAAAAATACAATTTGGAGAATATTTATCTATTTCAATAAGTTCTTCGTATGAATTAGAAACACAATTATTAATCTGCAAACAGAGAAATTATGGAACTCAAGAATCATTAGAGCTAATTTTGATAGAATTAGTAGAAATTCAAAAAATGATTTTTTCTTTTCGAACTAAAGTCTTGAATCTTGATTCTTAACTCTATTATCTGATATGGACACTCAACAAATAAAACAACGATTTGGAATAATAGGCTCAGCACCAGGACTAGATAGGGCAATCAACATTGCTGCGCAGGTAGCATTAACTGATTTGTCCGTACTAATTAGTGGAGAAAGTGGTGTTGGGAAAGAAGTGATGCCTCAAATTATACATCAGTTAAGCGCTAGAAAACATAATAAATACATAGCGGTTAATTGTGGAGCAATTCCAGAGGGAACAATTGATTCAGAATTATTTGGGCATGAAAAAGGAGCTTTTACAGGAGCTTATGAAGCAAGGAAAGGATATTTTGAAGTAGCCAATGGAGGAACTATTTTTTTGGATGAAATAGGAGAACTTCCTGTCCCTACTCAAGCAAGGCTGTTAAGGGTGTTAGAGTCGGGTGAGTTTATTAAAGTCGGGTCATCAAAAGTGTTAAAAACTGATGTTAGAATTGTTGCTGCTACTAATGTAAACATCCCACAAGCAATAGCTAAAGGAAAGTTTAGGGATGATTTATATTATCGATTAAACACAGTACCAATTCAGTTGCCTGCTTTACGCGAAAGAAAAGAAGATATTCATATTTTATTTAGAAAATTTGCAGCTGATTTTGCCGCAAAATACAGAATGCCAGCAGTTAAGTTAACAGAAGGAGCTGTACAGTTGTTAACCAATTATGCTTGGCCTGGAAACATCAGGCAACTTAAGAATGTTGCCGAACAGGTTTCTGTAATAGAGAGTTCAAGAGAAGTTTCAGAAGAGATTTTATCGACTTATTTGCCTGTTATCAATCCTAATCAAAATTTACCAGCAATATATCAAGGAGAAGAGAATTCCGATTTATCAGAAAGAGATATTTTATATAAAGTGTTGTTTGATTTAAAGGGAGATGTAACAGAGTTAAAAAGTTTAGTTTTTAGTTTAATGAATAATGACTCGCTACAAACGGAGCCTCAAAAAACAGAGTTAATACAACGAGTAAAAAGGCTGTATGATAAATCAGATGAATCAGAATTAGTTAGAGAACCAGAAGTATATAAACCTCAAATTTTACCCGCAGAATCAACAATAGCTGAGCACGAAGAAATAGTAGAAGAATCATTATCTTTAGCCGATAAAGAGAAAGAATTAATCATAAAAGCGTTAAGTAAATATAATGGAAAAAGAAAAAAAGCTGCTGAAGAACTAGGCATTTCGGAACGAACATTGTATCGAAAAATAAAGGAATATTCTATAGAAAACTAAAGCATTGGATGGAAAATTGAAATATTTGGGATTGCTCTTTTGTTGTGCTTCTTTTTTTGTAGCATGCAAGGTGAATTATTCTTTTACTGGAACATCTATTCCTGAAGATGTAAAAACAGTATCTGTAAAAACGTTTCAAAATTTTGCACCTTTAACAAACGTTAATTTAACCCAGTCGTTTACAGAAGCGCTAAAAGATAAGTTTATTTCTCAAACCAATTTAAATTTGGTGAGCGCTGATGGAGATTTGCAATTTGAAGGAGCAATAACGGCTTATGGTGTTACATCTATAGCTATTCAAGGGAATCAAACGGCAGCATTAAATAGGCTTTCTGTAACAGTGAAAGTAAATTTTACTAATACTAAAGATGATCAACAGGATTTTGAATCAAGTTTTACTCGTTATGCAGACTTTGAAAGTAGTCAGAACTTATCAAGCGTAGAAGATGAGTTGTTATTAGATATAAATAATCAACTTACACAAGATATTTTTAATAAAGCCGTAAGCAATTGGTAGATGCAGGTTAATAATTTTATAAAATATTTAGAAACGCCAGCATTGGTTACTTCGATTCCTGAAGAGGAAATCAAGCCTTTAATCAATGAATTCCCATATTGTCAAACAGGGCAATTAATGATGAGTATTCATTTAAACAGCACTAACAGTATTCTGTTTGAACAACAATTAAAAAAAGCAGCATCTTATTGTACCAATCGTAATCAATTATTTAATCATTTACATCAAGAAGTAAAAAAACTGGAAGTAAAAGAAGCTATTGCAGAAGATTCAACTGTTTTAGGTCTTAAAGAGGAGACTTCTGAAGTTGAAGAGGTTGATGTTTTAGAGAAAGAATATTTGTCGGCAGCAATTAGTAGCTCCATCATGTTGGAATCAGATATGGAAGCGAAGGAAAAACTTTCTCCAATAACTGAAGCTAAAGAGGAATCAAAGAAGGAAGAGGAAAGGAATCTTTTTGATACAAAAAAGGAACACACTTTTTCTGATTGGCTAAAGCATCTTGGAGGCGAAGAAGTAGTTATAGAACAAACAAAAAAATCCCTTTCAAAAGAATCTAAGCAAGACCTTATCGATAAGTTCATACAAGAAGATCCAAAAATTCAACCGAAGAAAACGGAGTTTTATTCACCAACTAATATGGCGAGATTAAGTGTAGTTGATGATTCTGATATTGTGAGTGAAACCTTAGCGCTTGTATATGTTGATCAAGGGAAATATGAGGAGGCAATAAAAGCCTATGAAAAATTAAGTTTGAAAAATCCAGAAAAAAGAAGTTATTTTGCAAGCCAAATTAAAATTTTGAATCAAAAACTAAAGTAATGTTTACATTAATCACCATATTAGTTATTATCGTTTGTGCACTGTTGTTGTTAATAGTGTTAATTCAAAACCCTAAAGGTGGGTTAGATTCTGCTTTCTCAGCAAACAACCAAGTGATGGGAGTAAGAAAGACAGCTGATTTTCTAGAAAAAGCAACATGGACAATGGGAATAGCTTTGGTAGTGTTAAGTATAGCATCTGCCGCAGTTAATCCAACTAAAACAATAAGTGCAGACGAACCACAAGAATCAAAAATACAAGAGTTAACGGATGATGCTGCTTTACCAGGAGCACCTATGCCTAATGTAGCTCCACTGCCAGAAGGAGAAGCAGCAACTACTCCAGCTGAACCAGCAAAAGAAGAAAATAAATAAAGAGATAATCTTTTTAAGATGATAAAGTGTCAGTTAAACATTTCGATTAACTGACATTTTTTTTTATAACTGAAAAATTGTCTTAAATAAAGAAGAGAATAGAGTATTGGCATAAATTATGACCAATGCGGATTAACTAAAAATAGTTTCACTTAAAATAATACATTATGTCAATTAACATTAAACCATTAGCAGACAGAGTTATCGTTGAATCTGCTGAAGCCGAAGAAAAAACAGCTGGAGGAATTATTATTCCTGATACAGCTAAAGAGAAGCCTCAAAAAGGGAAAATTGTTGCTGTAGGAAATGGAAAGCCAGATGAGCCTATGACAGTTAAAGAAGGCGATATGGTGCTTTATGGGAAGTATGCGGGAACAGAAGTTTCAGTTGGAGGTAGAGATTATTTAATAATGAGAGAGTCAGATATTTTTGCAATAGTGTAATTTATACAGGCAAAATCGTTATAAAAAATTAAGAATAAATGTTAAACTTAAGATTAGTCGATTAACTAATCACAAAAAAGAAATAAAATGGCAAAAGAAATAAAATTTGATATAGACGGTCGTGATGGCTTAAAAGCAGGAGTAGATAAGTTAGCGAATGCTGTAAAAGTAACATTGGGACCAAAGGGAAGAAACGTAATTATCGATAAGAAGTTTGGAGCACCTCATGTAACGAAAGATGGTGTAACGGTAGCTAAAGAAATTGAGTTAAAAGATCCTGTAGAAAATATGGGCGCCCAAATGGTAAAAGAAGTAGCAAGTAAAACGGCAGATGATGCTGGTGATGGGACTACTACCGCTACTATTTTAGCTCAGGCAATAGTTACTGCGGGGTTAAAAAATGTTGCTGCGGGAGCTAATCCAATGGATTTGAAAAGAGGGATTGATAAAGCTGTTAGTGTAGTTATTGATGAGTTAAAAAAGATTTCAAAAACTGTTGGGAAGGATAACGAAAAAATTAAGCAAGTTGCAACAGTATCTGCCAACAATGATGAAACTATTGGAGGTCTTATAGCAGAAGCTATGGAAAAGGTGAAGACTGAAGGAGTAATTACTGTTGAAGAGGCAAAAGGAACTGAAACAACAGTGGATGTTGTAGAGGGAATGCAGTTTGATAGAGGTTACCTATCTCCCTATTTTGTTACTAATGCTGAGAAAATGTTGGTAGAAATGGAAAATCCTTACATTTTGATTTTTGACAAAAAGATCTCAAACATGAAAGATTTATTACCTATTCTTGAGCCAGTTGCTCAGTCAGGGAAGCCTTTGTTAATAATTGCAGAAGACGTTGATGGTGAAGCATTAGCTACTTTAGTAGTAAATAAACTGAGAGGAGGATTAAAAATTGCAACAGTGAAAGCTCCTGGATTTGGAGATAGAAGAAAAGCGATGTTAGAAGATATTGCAATTTTGACTGCTGGAACATTAATATCTGAAGAACAAGGATTCAAATTAGAGAATGTAACATTAGATATGTTAGGAACTGCAGAAAAAGTAACGATTGACAAGGATAACACAACCATTGTTAATGGAGCAGGTAAAAAAGCTGACATTAATGCTAGAGTTGGTCAAATTAAAGCTCAGATAGAGACCACCACTTCTGATTATGATAAAGAAAAGCTTCAAGAGAGATTGGCTAAGTTAGCTGGTGGAGTGGCAGTATTGTATGTAGGAGCAGCTACTGAAGTAGAGATGAAAGAGAAAAAGGATAGAGTTGACGATGCTTTAGCGGCAACAAGAGCTGCTGTTGAAGAAGGAATTATTCCTGGAGGAGGAGTTGCTTTAATTAGAGCAGAAAAGGCGTTAGAAGGTCTTGAGGGAGTTAATGCAGATGAAACAACAGGTGTTGTTATTGTTAAAAGAGCAATAGAAGAACCTTTAAGACAAATTATTATTAATGCTGGAGGTGAAGGAGCTGTTGTTGTAAATAAAATTAGAGAAGGAAAAGCAGATTTTGGATACAATGCTAGAACGGAAGAATATACGAACATGTTTAAGGCTGGAATTATTGATCCAACTAAAGTAACCAGAGTAGCATTAGAAAATGCGGCTTCTATTGCGGCATTATTATTAACTACGGATTGTGTAATTACTGATGAGCCAGAAGAAGAAGGTGCAGCAGCAATGCCTCCAATGGGAGGAATGGGCGGAGGAATGCCTGGAATGATGTAGTGAAATAAAATAATTCTATAAATTCAAAGCCTTTCCATTTATGGGAAGGCTTTGTTATATTTACTCAATGAAACTTCATTTACTACAAAAAATAGGATTAATAGGCGTAGGAGTTGTTCTTCTTTTGTGCTTAAGCCTATATTTATTTGGAAGTTTTTCTGTTTATGGATTTACTCTTTTAATGCCTTTTATGGTTCTGCTATTAATAGGTTATTCTGTAAATAATTCTAGAAGAGAAAAATGAATCTTTTTCAAAAATATTGGAGTTATTTTTTTCGGATAAGAGTTGAGCAAGTGAGCAGCAAGCACAATCCTAAATTAGTTGTTGCTATTCAGGACGGGAAATATGTTCTAAATGCAAATAATGCAAATTATTCATTTGGAAGCTTGCATAGGGTGTTTCAGAAAACTTTTAATAAATTAAACCTTTTGGATAAAAACATTAACTCTGTTTTACTGCTGGGAGCAGGAGCTGGAAGTGTTTCTTCAATTATTTATGATGAATTAAAATTGACACCAAAAATAGATGCAGTTGAGATTGATGAGGAGGTTGTTAAATTGGGGAAAAAGTACTTTCATCTGGAGCAATATGAAAAGTTGACTATTCATGTTGAGGATGCCATACATTATGTTAAAGACACAAAGTTAATCTATGATTTAATTGTAGTAGATTTATTTGAAGGAATTAATGTACCACAGAAATTTTGTAATGAAGCATTTTTTCTTTTACTACAAAGAATATTAAGGGAGAATGGGAGGTTGATTTTTAATTTTGTCGCTTATAATCACGAAACTAAAGAGCGTGCAAAAAGGATAAAAAAATCTCTTCAACATACATTTAATAATGAAGTAGATGTCTTTAAACTAGAAAGAATAAATGTTGTTTACGCTGTGAAGAAATGAGGGTAAAAAAATGAATTAAAAATCAAAATCAGGATCAGCGGCCTTAACGTATGATTTTTTCTTAGGCTTGATGTTCTTTACAAATAGAACAGTAATCAACTCATCGTCAACAGTAATCATGGTACGACTCATTCCATTTTCAATGGTTATTTTTTCTTCTGGGTATCTGAATTTTCTTTGTATTTTTTCATAAGTATCGTCCTCAAATTTTAAATACATTTCGAATGTATTTATTTCTTCATTCTGCACTTTTACTTTTCCATACAAGCAATCAGCCATACTACCTTTTCTAAAAGTAATTATTACATTGTCGTAAACTCCATCGTTAACCGGGTAAGCACCCCGTTTCTCAAAAACTTTAGCATATTTTTGGTGGCAGGTAACAATTGTACTGGTGCCATTATCTTGGGCGTTAACAACACTAAAAACTATTAGAGTGATTAAACTAAGTAAAACTTTTTTCATAAGGTTAAATGTTTATTGGTTATAAAAATAAATATACTTTATTTATTATCTAAATTTGATTGCTATTATTTTGTAGTTTTCATAACTTAAAACGCTAAAAGAAGTATGAGTTTAGAGCTAATTAAAAACAATTTTGCAGAAGCAAAACAAATATTAGACCAATTTATTAATAATGAAGAGAACTTAAAAAATATTGAGCTTGCTGGTCAAGCATTAGTTAATTCTTTTCGAGCGGGAGGGAAAGTAATATCTTGTGGAAATGGCGGTTCAATGTGTGATGCTATGCATTTTGCTGAAGAATTAACAGGTCGTTTTAGAGAAAATAGAAAAGCATTACCAGCAGTGTCTATTTCTGATGCTTCTCATATTAGCTGTGTGGGTAATGATTATGGGTATGATGAAATTTTTTCTCGTTATGTTGATTCTTTAGGAAAAAAAGGAGACGTATTATTAGCAATTAGCACAAGTGGAAATTCTCCTAATATTATTAAAACTGTAGAAGTAGCTAAAGAAAAAGGCATAACAGTAATAGGATTAACAGGAAAGTCGGGAGGGAGGCTCTCGGAAATTTGTGATATTGAGATTAGAGCTCCTTTTTCTGAGTATTCAGATCGAGCCCAAGAGGTACACATTAAAGTGATACATTCTTTAATTCATTACATCGAAGAACACTTGTAGGTTATGTTGGTAAAAACTTATGGAAGCGCAGTAGTTGGCGTAGACGCAATAACCATTACAGTAGAAGTAAATGTAGACCGAGGAATGAAATTCTTTATGGTTGGATTACCGGATAATGCAGTTAAGGAAAGCCAGCAACGAATAGAATCAGCCTTAAAAAATGTGGGATATAAAATGCCCGGCAAGAAAACGGTGGTTAATATGGCCCCGGCAGATATTCGAAAAGAAGGCTCTGCTTATGACTTAACGATAGCGATAGGAATTTTAGCTGCTTCAGGTCAAATGCAAGAAACGGATATTGGGAATTATATAATTGTAGGAGAGCTTTCTTTAGATGGTAGTTTACAATCCATAAAAGGGGCTTTACCAATAGCTATACAGGCTAAAAAAGAAGGGTTCAAAGGATTTATTTTACCAAAAGAAAATTCCAAAGAAGCCGCAATTGTTGATGGATTAGCGGTTTATGGAGTCAATAACATAAAAGAGGTTATTGATTTTTTTAATGGAGAAGCAGAACTGACAAAGACAGAAGTAGATACTCGTAAAGAATTTTACGAAAATCTAAAAAGTGTTGATTTCGATTTTGAAGATGTTAAAGGACAAGAAAATATAAAAAGAGCATTGGAAATTGCAGCAGCAGGAGGGCATAATGTAATTTTAATTGGCCCCCCCGGAGCTGGTAAAACAATGTTGGCCAAACGATTACCTACGATATTACCCCCCTTATCATTACAAGAGGCTTTAGAAACAACAAAAATTCATTCGGTAGGTGGGAAATTAGAGAAAGAAACGTCTTTGATAAGTGTAAGGCCATTTAGAGCGCCACATCATACTATTTCTGACCAGGTATTGTTACAAGCAGGGTAAAACAGTTGAATTGTATGCTGATTATCAGCAAGTTAAGTATTTGATGGTACTGTTATTTCGAAATATTTGGGGTCTCCAGAAATCGAACCAGAGACACATGGATTTTCAGTCTATCCTACGGATTATAAAATATCTTCTGTATGTATTGTTATTGTTGATGTTTAGTGGTTAATGTCAAAAATACAAAAAGTCCACTTTTTTGCTAAAATGTCCACTTTAAAAGCCACTTTTTACTGAATTTTAGGTTCGAGCCCGACTAGGGGCTTACCATATAAGCCGCTAATACCACTTGGCCGCATTTAAACACGCCTTTCTTCTTTTAGTAGGTAGAAGAAAAAACGCAAATACCAATAAAAAACAGTTAAAACCCTGTAACGAAATCGTGACTTTTAATCATCAGAAGAATTATTACCTAATATGATTACTTAAAAAACAGTAATCGTTTTTAAGGGTTATTAATAATAATAGAAAATTATAATAAATTACTTTCTTTATATTTGTGCCAATGAAATTAATTAAACCAATAATAGCTGTCTTTTTATTATTGACTTATTCTTTTGCTTTTGCAGTTGAATTAATACCTCATTGCCACTGTTTTAATGATGTAACGGAGCGTATTGGGCTTAATCAAGCTGATTCTCAACATGAGCATCATAATCATGTTCAAACAAAAGTAATTGATGGCGAGAATATTGCCATTAAAAAACATTCTTGTGAAGGTCTTTTGTGTATTGTTGAATGTTTTTTAAGTGAATTAGAACATCCACAATCTGATATAATTCATCAACATTTTACCACATTAGAAATAAATAATATTGAGTATAAAGGGTTATCAAAAACAAAAATCATCGCAGTTTTATTTACTGTTTTTGTTGAATCTAATACAGTTGAATTATATCAAGAATTCAATAACATCATGGATGATGAGTATCAATTATCGCTCGTCAAATCTTCACCTCTTAGAGGGCCACCTTCATTTTCTTGTTAATCTGGCGTAATTAAATTACACCATTTGTTTCCTTTGAATCCCTTCAAGGGAAATCATTCATTTTTATTAATAACAAGAAAATAATCTATTATGATAGATAAGTTAATTGGATTTTCCATAAAAAATAAATTGGTAATTGGGCTTATGATATTAGGCTTAATTGCTTGGGGGAGTTACTCCTTAAAACAACTTCCAATAGATGCAGTTCCAGACATTACCAATAATCAGGTACAAGTAATCACTATTGCTTCTTCATTGGCAGCACAGGAAGTAGAAAAGCTCATAACATTCCCTGTAGAAATTACCATGGCAACGATTCCTGAGATAGAAGAGATACGCTCTTTTTCTCGTTTTGGATTGTCAGTTGTAACCATTGTATTTAAAGAAGATGTTGATGTCTATTGGGCAAGACAGCAAGTAGGCGAAAGACTTACGGAGGCTAAGAGCCAAATTCCAAAAGGTATTGGAACTCCTGAAATGGCTCCTGTAACTACGGGGTTGGGAGAAATTTACCAATATGTTGTGCATACTAAAAAAGGTTATGAGGATAAGTATTCAGCAATGGAGTTGAGAACCATCCAAGACTGGATTATCAAACGACAATTGTTGGGGACACCTGGGGTAGCTGATGTAAGTAGTTTTGGTGGTTACTTAAAACAATATGAGATAGCCATTAATCCAGAAAAATTACGAAGTATGAACATTAGTATTTCGGAAATTTTCACAGCATTGGAAAAAAATAATCAAAACACTGGAGGAACTTATATTGATAAAAAGCCCAATGCTTACTTTATTAGAAGTGAAGGAATGGTGGGGAGCATTGAAGATATAGAAAAGATTGTGATTAAAAACAATTCATCAGGGAATCCTGTTTTGATTAGAGATGCAGCTACCGTTCAATATGGTAGTGCTGTTCGTTACGGAGCATCAACTCGAAATGGAGAAGGAGAAGTGGTGAGTTCTATTGTTATGATGTTGAAAGGGGCTAATTCTGCAGAAGTAATCTCAAACGTCAAAGAACGAATTGAACAGATAGAAAAAACATTACCTAAAGGCGTAGTTATTGAACCATTCTTAGATAGAACAAAACTGGTTGATAATGCCATTGGAACGGTAGCAAAAAATTTGTTAGAAGGTGCATTAATAGTCATTTTTATCTTGATTCTTTTACTCGGAAATGTTAGAGCTGGATTAGTAGTTGCTTCCGTTATTCCATTAGCAATGTTATTTGCTTTTGGGTTGATGAATCTATTTGGAGTTTCAGGTAATTTAATGAGTTTAGGAGCGATTGATTTTGGGTTAATTGTAGATGGAGCTGTTATTATAGTCGAGAGTATTGTCCATCGAATTACTTCCAATAAAACAAAATTTGGAGCAATTAAAAAATTGAATCAAAGTCAAATGAACGAACAAGTGTTTAGTGCAGCATCTAAGATAAGAAGCTCTGCTGCGTTTGGAGAAATTATCATTTTGATTGTTTATTTACCAATCTTAGCTTTGGTAGGTGTAGAAGGTAAAATGTTTAGACCTATGGCACAAACCGTTTCTTTCGCCATTTTAGGAGCATTTATTTTATCCTTAACCTATGTTCCGATGATGTCTGCATTAGTATTGAGTAAAAAAACAGCTCGTAAAAGAAACATTTCAGATCGATTGATGAGTTTTTTCCAAAAGCTTTATAATCCATTTATTCAATTGGCTTTAAGACATAAATTAACTGTTGTTCTTATTGCAAGTGGATTATTTTTATTGAGCATTATCACTTTTGTAAATATGGGAGGCGAATTCATTCCTACTTTAGATGAAGGTGATTTTGCAGTTGAAACAAGGGTAATGACAGGAAGTTCTTTGTCAGAAACCACTGAAGCTGTTGATAAAGCAGAAAAAATACTATTGAAAAATTTCCCAGAAGTAAAACAAGTGGTAGGGAAAATTGGTGCTGGAGAAATTCCTACTGACCCTATGCCTATAGAAGCTTGTGATTTAATGATCATATTAAAAGATAAGAATGAATGGACAAGTGCTGATACAAGAGAAGAATTGGCAGAAAAAATGAGTGAAGCTTTAGAAGTTATACCAGGAGTTACTTTTGGTTTTCAGCAACCCATTCAAATGCGGTTTAATGAACTAATGACAGGTGCCAAACAAGATGTGGTAATTAAAATTTATGGAGAAGATTTGGGTGTGTTGTCAGAATATGCCAACAAGGTGGGTAAACTGGTTAAAACAGTGAATGGTGCGGAAGATTTATATGTAGAAACAGTAACGGGATTGCCTCAGATTCAGATTAAATTTAACAGGGATGAGATTGCTAAGTATGGTTTGAATATCGAAGATGTAAATTCAGTTATTGAAACTGCTTTCGCAGGAAAATCAGCGGGAATGGTATATGAAGGAGAACGTAAATTTGATTTAGTAGTTCGTTTTGATGCATCCTATAGGAAAAACATTGATAATGTGAGTAATTTATTTGTCACCTCACCTAATGGACAGCAAATTCCTTTAAACCAAGTTGCAGAAGTAGCTTTTAAAAATGGTCCAAATCAAATACAGAGAGACAATACCAAACGTAGAATAACTATTGGTTTTAATGTGAGAAATCGTGATGTAGAAAGTATCGTTGAAGAAATTAAAAGCAAAGTGGAAACAAATATTAATTTTCCAGTAGGATACTATCCAACTTATGGTGGTCAATTTGAAAATTTAGTAGAAGCAAGACAAAGATTATCAATTGCTGTTCCAGTTGCGTTACTACTTATTTTTATTTTACTGTTTTTTACTTTCAAATCCATCAAGCAATCTCTTTTGATTTTTACAGCCATTCCATTATCTGCAATTGGAGGTGTGTTTGCTTTATATTTGAGAGGGATGCCATTTAGTATCTCAGCAGGTATTGGATTTATTGCTTTATTTGGTGTAGCTGTCTTAAATGGTATTGTATTAATAGCAGAATTTAACCGATTAAAGAAAGAAGGGCTTTCTGACTTAAAAGAAATCGTATTAAAAGGTACAGAGATTCGATTAAGACCAGTCTTAATGACAGCTTTAGTAGCATCTTGTGGGTTTTTACCAATGGCATTATCCACTTCATCGGGAGCAGAAGTACAACAACCTTTAGCAACTGTTGTAATTGGTGGATTACTAACGGCAACTCTATTAACATTAATTGTATTACCTGTTCTTTACATCTATTTTGAAAAAGGAATTAAGAAAGTAAAAATAAATACGCCACTATTAGTGATAGGAATTTTACTCATTCCTTCCTTTGGAGTTGCTCAAAATGATAGTAATAAGACCTTATCACTAGAGCAAGCTATTAATAAAGCATTGGAGAATAATTTAACAATAAAATCTGCCAAATTAGAAGTAGAATACAACAGGCAATTAAAAAAGACAAGTACCAATTTTGGAAAAACACAGTTTAATTGGCAGCACGGTCAATACAATAGTATTGTAAAAAATGACAACTATTTTGATGTCTCTCAAACCTTTGCTTTTCCAACGGTTTATATTAAAAATGTAAGTGTTGCTAATGCTACTATTAAAAGTAGTGAATATCAACAAGCAATTTCAGAAAATGAATTAATAGCTGAAGTGAAAACAACTTATTATAAGTTAATCAACGCTCAAGCTAACTTACAATTATTACTAAAGTTGGATAGTATTTATGCTGATTTCTCTAAAGCTGCCGATTTGAAATACAAAACAGGAGAATCTAATTTATTAGAAAAAACTACGGCACAAACTCAGGCAATGGAGGTTCAAAATAAATTGAGATTGACTCAATCTGATGTTGAAATTTATAAAAGTCAGTTGAAAATTCTATTAAATACTGATGAACCATTTACTATTTCAAACCAAGAAGCTGCTAAAAAAGAAATTACCATTTCATTAGATAGTAATTCGGGTTGTGCTAATAATCCTGCTTTAGCTTATTTGGAACAAGAAATCGTTATCCAACAACAAAGAAAATCTCTGGAGAGTGCAAAACTTTTACCTGATTTAACCATTGGATATTTTAATCAATCTATGATTGGTTATCAAACCATTGATGGAACAACGCAATATTTTGGTTCAGGAGATAGATTTAGCGGCTTTCAAATAGGTATTGCTATTCCTTTATGGTTTCGACCATATACTTCTAAAATACAAGCCGCAAAAGTTAGAGGAGAAATCGCTCAATCAAATTATCAGCAATATGAAAAAACATTGGGAGGAGAGTATCAACAAGCCATTCAAGAATATTTAAAATATAAAAGTGCTTTGAGTTACTATGAAAAAAGTGCTTTATCTCAATCGGAACTCATTTTAACTAATGCTCAAAAAGCGTTTAAAAATGGCACCATTGGATATGTAGAATATGTACAGGCTATTAATCAGGGAATGCAAATTAAAACCAATTGGTTAGAAGCCCTAAAAAATTATAATCAAGCAATTATTCATTTAGAATTTTTAGCTGGAGTTAAATAATAATATTAAAAAATTATAAAAATGAAAATAGATATAAAGACCATAAAACCCCTTGTTACTAAAGGATTTTTGACACTAACAGTTTTGTCAACATTACTATTTCAAGGTTGTAGCAATGCTACCGATGAAACAATTCAAAATGAAGAAACAGCACATCATGATGAAGAAACATCAGTTGAATTGACTGCTGCTCAATACAAAATGGCAGGAATTAAGATGGGAAAAATTGAGAAAAAAACATTAAGCAATGTTTTAAAGGTAAATGGAGTAATGGATGTGCCTCCTCAAAATTTAGTTAGCGTATCAGCTCCTTTAGGCGGGTTTGTTTATAGTACAGAATTATTACAGGGTATGAAAATTAAAAAGGGACAAGTTTTAGCAATTTTAGAGCATCCTGATTATGTCCAGCTACAACAAGATTATATCGACAAAAAAAGCAAATTAGAATACTTGGAGTTAGAATTTAAACGTCAACAAAAATTAAATAATGAAAATGTAAATTCGGCTAAGGTATTTCAACAAGCAAAGTCAGATTTTGTAAGTATGAAGGCACAAGTGAAAGGGTTGGAGGAGAAATTGGCAATTATAGGAATTAATACAACTAACTTTTCAGAAGAGGATATTTCCAGAAAAGTAAAAATCTATTCTCCTATAAATGGTTATGTCTCTGTTGTTAATGTTAACATTGGAAAATTTGTAAATCCAAGCGATGTAATGTTTGAAATTGTGGATACAGAACATTTACATGCGGAGCTAACGGTTTATGAAAAAGATGTGGTTAAATTAAAAATTGGGCAAACAGTTCGATTTACATTACCTAATGAAAATGGTAAAGAACGTTTAGCCTCTATTCATTTAATTGGGCGAAAAATTGATGCAGACCGTTCAGTTAGGGTTCATGCTCATTTAGAACAGGAGGATGAAATGCTATTACCAGGTATGTATATCAATGCGTTTATCGAATTAAACGAAAATAAAGTTAATGCGGTACCAGAAGAAGCAGTTGTTTTGTTTGATGAAAAGTATTATATCTATTCTCTAAAAGAAAAGGATAATGGAGAGTATCATTTTGAGATGCTGGAAGTACAAAAAGGAGTTACAGAAAATAGTTATTCGGAAATCTCATTTATTAGTAACATTGATTTAAATAATTTAGAAATTGTAACTAAAGGAGCATTTTCATTATTAGCTAAAATGAAAAACACAGAAGAAGATGAGTGACATGGTCATTAAAATAATTCAACCTAATTCTGTCTAAATTGAAGAGGAGAAACAAGAAAATCGGTAACGATCCCGATAGCTATCGGGACGTGACCAAAAAGAAACCCCGAAGAAAGTTTTCACTGTTTCTGTGGGGTTTAGCGTTTTGTGTGTTGCCCGACTAGGGGCTTACCATTCTAACCGCTAATACCACTTGGCCGCACTTAAACACGAATTACTTCTTTTAGTAGGTGGGGGAAAAATGCAAATACCAATAGAAAACAGTTAAAACCCTGTAACGAATTCGTGACTTTCTCATTTTATTATTTAAGTATTTACTTAAATAATAAAATAATTATTCTTACGTTTGTATTTAAGTATTGACTAAAATAGTTAAATAATGAAAAAAACAGAAGAAAACTGCATTAGAGGATGTGCAAATGTGAACCTTATCAATAGGGGGATTAAAGAGGTAAATGAATTGTCCGAAGAAATAGAGAAAGCTGCTCAAGTATTAAATTTAGTTGGCAATGAAACTCGCTTAAAAATTTTATTACTCATTAAAAATGAGCAAAAAGTATGTGTGTGTGATTTGAGCGATATTTTGGGAATTTCTATTTCTGCCGTTTCCCAACAATTAAGAAAATTGAAAGACACACATCTTTTAAAAAGCGAAAAAGAAGGACAGACTATTTATTATAATATCCACCCTGATTCTCAAGAGATATTGGAGCATATATTTGAAATATTTAATCATAAATCAATTAAAAAAGTAGCTTAAAATGGGGAAAATATTTAATAGCACCTTATTGTTTTTATTGTTCGTAACAATAGCTAGTTGCAAAAAAGATAAAAAAGAGGCTGAGTTACCTAATGAACCACTTCCTCAATTGGGTATAGCAGTCGGGAAAGGTCCAGATGCGATGTTTTTAACTCCTGATGAAACGAAACTTTATATTGCCAATGTAGAAGACACAACTATTTCAGTAATCAATACGATAACAGATAAGGTTGTGCATACAATTACAGGAATTCGAAACCCCTGGGGGTTTGCACAATTAGGAAGCTCTACCGAAGTAGCTGTTAGTGCTTATGATTATCAACTTGCAGTTGTTGATTTCACAAACAATCTGATAGTTAGAGAAAAAACGTTCAGTTCTCATTTAGGAGGAATTACTGTAGATAGTATAGGTCAGTACCTATATGTAGTTGCAATAGATTCCAAAAAGATTTTAAAAATTGATGCAGTAACATTAGACAGTCTTGACAATTTTGATACAGGAAATGGACCAGATGGAATAGGAATTTCAAAAGACAACCAAAAAATTTATGTAACCAATACATCGGATGGAACTATTTCTATTATCAACATCAATACAAAAACTACAACTATAATTAACGCAGGAGGTAAGCCCGAATTAATACATGGCAACTATGATAATTCACTCTTGTATATCAGTAATTTTAATGATAACAAAACTCATGTTTTAAATACGAGTACCGACAGTATTACCCATGAAATAACAGGATTAAATGGTCCAGAAGAAGTAGTGCCAAATAAATCAAATGATAAGCTATACATAGTCAATTTTAATTCAGCAAAAGTCTTTGTTTATAGTATTCCTAATTATAATAAATTAAGTACTGAGTATATAACAGGAGCTAAACCGATAGGTGTTACTTCATTAAATAATAAATTATATGTAACTAATTATGGAGACAATTCAGTTTCTGTGATTGAAAAATAAACGTTATGAACACAGAAAATAAAAACTCAAAAGGAGCAGTTGCAACAGGAATTATTGCAGCATTGGCAGCTTCATCATGCTGTATTCCACCAGTAATTGCTGCAATTGCAGGAGTAGGCGGAGCAGCAGGAAGTTTATCATGGATGGAACCTTTCCGTCCCTACTTAATAGGATTGGCAGTTGTAGCTATTGGTTATGCTTGGTACAGTCATTTAAAGCCAAAAAAGGAAGATGACTGCGGTTGTGATATTGAAAAGCCTAAATGGTATCAAACTAAAGGTTTTTTAATAGGAATGACTTTATTTGCAGCCGTTTCAATCACTTTTCCGTATTACTCAGGTGTCTTTTTTTCAGACAATAAAAAAGAAGTAATCGTTGTAGATAAGAACAACATCCAAAAAATTAATATTAAGATAGAAGGAATGACTTGCGATGCTTGCCAACACCATGTAAATGGAGCGGTAAATGCTTTGCCAGGAATAGTTAACGTTAATTCTTCCTATGAAAAAGGAAATGCTGAAGTAGAATTTGACAATACACAAACCAATATTGCTGAAATTGAAAAAGCAATTAATTCTACAGGGTACAAGGTAACAGAAACCCAAAATAATACTCCTGCTCACGGAGAAAAAGGACATGTTTGCGGTCCAAATGGTTGTGGAAGTAGTAAATAATGTAAGAATATTTAATGAATTTATAAATCTTAAAAATAAATAATTATGAAAAATCAAATCAAAAAAATGTTTGCAGTAGCTTTAATAGCTATTGCAGGAGTGTTTACTCAATCAGCTTATGCACAAATGAAACCTATGGACGGTTCTAAAATGGCAATGTCAAAGTATTCGTTTAGTGAATCGGTTGATATAATAAAAGGAGCTATTGAAGAACAAAACCTGATGGTAATTCATGTGGTTGACGGTCAAAAAATGATGCGGATGGCAGGTAAACAAACAAAAGGGATGAAACAAATTTTCTTTTTCCACCCAAAATATATGGCTAAAGTTTTAGCTGCCAATAAAATGGCTGGTATGGCTATTCCTTTTAAAATGATTGTTATGGAGAAACCTGATGGTAAAGTTGTTGTGCGTTATATGATGGCATCAACAGCATTAAAACAATATAAGGGGACAGAAGCTGTTGCTAAAGAATTAGACACTTTAATTCTTAAGGTAATTAAAGAAGCAACAAACTAAATGTATTAAAAGAGGCAGGTCTGTAGAAAACCTGCCTCTAATATCTCGCAATTAAATAATTAATTATGTTACAGAAAAAATCAATACTTACGTTGCTCGCTCTTTTTACAGGTGGATTTGTTCCAATAAATTTGATCGTATTATCTTTTGGATACGCTGAATATTACAAAGCACAGGCTATTGGTCCGAAAATTATTCGTGTAGCACATGAATTTGGCGGACCATATATGCTTTACCTATATATCCCATCAATGATAATTTTACTCGGAATTATCTTATATAGTAAAAAAAACTATCCCGATTTATTTAGAAGAATTGTTATTGGATTAGTGGCTGGGGCTATTGCAACCATTGGTCTTGATTGGATAAGGGAAATGGGAGTTATAGAGGGGTGGTTGCCTGCTGACACCCCAACCATGTTTGGTAAAATGATAACTGGAAGTCAAGATTTTACTAAATATTATTGGATAGGTCAATTTGCCCATTTTATGAATGGAGCAGATTTTGGACTTGTATTTACTTTAGTTTTTGGAAACTTTAAGTCCTACAAATCCACTATTGTTTGGGCAATAGTTTGGCTATTGATAATGGAATTTTTTATGATGATTGGACCTCCAATGGGACCAATGGTAGGTTTGTTTGGAGTTAAGTGGATGTGGCCCCAATTATTCATACTGACCTTTGTAGCACATGTTGTACATGGAACAATAACAGGTGCACTAACACACTTGTGGTTAAAACCTGAAGATAATAAATGGCTCGTTCCATTTTTGTTAAACAAAAACTTAAACCGATGACAGCAAAAATCGGATTCAACACAAAATGATAATAATTAAACCTTAAAAATAAATAGTTATGAAAAAAATAATGATGATAGTAGGAGCTACTTTACTTATTTATTTAAGTGCTCAAGTATGTGGTTGTGGAGGAAGCTGTGATGCAAAAGTAAATACTATTGAAAACCCAACGGTAGTTAAAAAAAATAAAACGGTAAAACTTAAAATTACAGGAATGACCTGTGCAGGTTGTTCCAATCATGTAACACAAACTTTAGAAAGTGTAAAAGGGGTTACTAATGTAAATTTAGAGTATCCGGGAGATGTAGCAACAATTGAATATGATGCAGACAAAACCAACGAGAAAGAATTAATTGCAGCAGTAGAAAAAATTAATTACAAAGCTGCTGTTGTTAAAGGTAAATCGACTGCTAGTACTTCAAAATCAAAATCTTGTGCTGCATCTTGCGGACATTAATCATATAAATTTAGAAAAATGTTTAAAAATATATTTGGAAAGAATGGAGAAGAAACTCCAAAAAACACAGAAACCGTTTCATTAAAAATTGAAGGAATGACTTGTAGCGGATGTTCTTCTCATATTGAAAAAGATATGAACGGAACTAATGGAATAGTAAGTTGCTCTGTAAATCACGAAACAGGGCAAGGAGAATTTACTTTTAATAAAGATCAAATCAATAAAGCAGCTGTTGTTGATGCCGTAAATAAGGTTGGAAATTACAAAGTAGTAAACGAAGCTGAAAAAGAGGATTGTTGTGCCACAGATACTGGAGCCACTAAACCGCAAAATAGTGCTAACAATAATGGAAATAACGATTACGACTTAATCATTATTGGTGGTGGTTCTGCTGCGTTTTCGGCAATGACAACCGCTAATGGATTAGGATTGTCGGTAATGTTGGTCAATGGAGGGTTAGATATTGGTGGAACGTGTGTAAATGTAGGTTGTGTGCCTTCCAAGCATTTAATTCGTGCAGGAGAGAGCATCCATAAAGCTTCACATTCACCATTTGCTGGAATAACACCTACAGCCCCAAAAGTAGATTACGGACAAATTATTCGTGATAAAAAAGAGCTGGTGTTGGCAATGCGAGAAAAGAAATATTTAAAAGTTGCTCAATCAGTAGAAAATGTTAATATAGTAGAAGGCTGGGCAAATTTTGTAGATAATAAAACTATTGAAGTTGATGATAGTAAATATACTGCTTCTAAATTTTTAATTGCAACTGGAGCCACAACTAATATTCCAAACATTGAGGGATTAAAAGAAGTAGGCTATTTAACCAATGTTTCTTTATTTGATTTGGAAGAAAAACCAGAGAGTTTAACCATTTTAGGTGCGGGATACATTGGATTAGAAATTGCCCAAGCGTTTTCACGATCAGGCGTAAAAGTGAGAATTTTAGAATTTACCGACAGAGTATTAAGAACGCAAACGGAAGATGTAAGTGCTGAAATTCAAAAACAGTTTGAAGCTGAAGGAATAAAAGTCTATCCAAATTATCGTATTGAAAGAATAACAAGAGATGAAAGCAAAATTATCATTTCAGGAAAAGATGCTACAACAGGAAAACCGTTTCAATTTTTTGAACCTGGACACATCGTTGTAGCCACAGGAACTGTTCCGAATACTTCAAAAATGAGTATTGAAAATGCTGGAGTTGAATTGACCAAAAGAGGATACATTAAAGTTAGCAACAAACAAGAAACCAATGTAGCAAGCATCTATGCTGCGGGTGATTGTACCAATACTCCTGCTTTTGTTTATACCGCAGCAGTTGAGGGTAAAAATGCTGTTTTAAATGGCTTTAATGGAGAAAACAATAAAGCTGATTATTCTGCTTTACCTTGGGTAGTTTTTACCGACCCCCAAATAGCGGGTGTTGGTTTAGATGAAAAAGAAGCCGAAGCACAGGGAATTCCTTATGAGGCTACCTCTTTGCCAGTTGAAGAAATTCCAAGAGCAGCAGCAGCTTTAGATACAAGAGGGTTTGTGAAATTAATTAGAAATACCACCAATGATAAAATTATTGGTGCAAGAGTAGTTGCACCAGAAGGCGGTGAACTAATTATGGAAGCGGCCTTAGCAGTAAAATATGGAATAACCGCAACAGAATTAGCCGAAACTTTCCACCCTTATTTAACGATGAGCGAAGGAATAAAAATAGCTGCCATTACATTTACAAAAGACGTAGCGGAATTAAGTTGTTGTGCTACTTAAAAAATAGTTCTTATGAAAAAAATAATTCTAATAATATTTATAGGTTTGTCAGGTTTTTGGGCAAACGCACAATCATCCTTTTTGGTTTCATTCCCCTCAACAGTAGACACTACAACAGGGAACGGACAAACCATTGCCATTATGGGAACGGCAACTAATTCATCCTGTTGTAGTTCCGTAACTATAAACATGACTGTTATTTCCCAATCCCTACCTTATGATTGGTCACTGAGATTATGCACGCCTTCCAGCTGTACGTTTAGTACCGCTACAACATTTCTCCTTGCCCCTTTACAAACCGATAGCATTGGAGTTGAGTTTAATACAGGCATTCACGATATGGCAAATGGTTCAGCAACTATTCGTTTTGCTAATGCCAATGATACCAGCGACTATGTTGATCAAACCTTTACGCTTATTTACAAACCGCCTACTACAACAGGCATTGAAGAAATTACCGCTCCAACCGAATATCTTTCACAGAACTACCCTAATCCTTTTAGTCAAAACACAACCATTAATTATAAATTGCAAACAATAGGCGGAATACTTATTGTATCTGACATTTATGGCAAGAAGATTAAAGAATATTTTTTAACAGAAAAGGAAGGGAAAATAATCGTTAATGAAAACCTTTCATCAGGTATTTACTTTTATTCGCTTATACATCAGAACAAAATTATAGAAACAAGAAAATTTATTGTACAAAGTAATGTTAAAAACAAACTCTAAACTCTGTATTAATGTTGCAATACGTCAAATACATATTTATTTATTTTGCTTTTAGCACGCTACTATTTACGAATGTTGTTGCTCAAGTTCACCTTGAACCTGCTAACGGGGCTAATGGTATTCCAGGACCAGTTACTGCGTCTTTCATAATGAAGTGGGCATCATTTGATAGTGTTCTTTATTACGAATATATCGTGAGCGATAATCCATTATGTTTTGAAGGCTGTCCAGGAGATACAAGGCAAAATACTACTCCTGATACTGTGGCTACAGAATATAACTTTCAGGAAGGAAAAATATATTATTGGATAACTCGAATGTATTACCTAAATGGAGATACAAGTTCTTGGTCAACTATACCATCTTCTTTTTTAGCGAAAACTCCAGATGAATCAAATCCAGATGAAATAGTTAATATTTTACCAAACCCTTGTGCTAAGGAAAATATAACATTTAAAATAGATTGGTACATAAACCCAAAAGCTAGAGAAATGAATATTTCTATCTATTCTGTTTTTGGATTTAAAATATCGGAATATAATATTGAAAAGAAGAATACTCGTTATCAGGAATACAAGTTGAATGTTGCTTCCTTTTCTAAAGGGAGTTATGTTGCTATATTTATATTGGACGATAATCCTAATAATCCTAATAATAGAATAGCCAAGAAATTTATTATACAATAATGTGGCAGAATAAATCTATTATATCATTATTGTTTTTACTTATCATCAGCTTAAAAGGATATTCTCAATGTTGTTCTCCTGGTAATCCAGTTGGTGGTTCAGGTAATCTTGGAACCTTAAATGAAAAATCATTGAAAATAATTTTATCACACAGATATAGTTATTCTGGAAAATACTTAGATGGCGACCAACCTTTTGATCCTTATTTTGTAAAAACGGGTAATTTTAATTATACAGGAATTTTGGTTGCTTATGCGTTGAATAAAAGAATTACAACAGAATTTGAAACTGGTTATTTTACTAATAAAAGTCAGGCCTATGTTGATGGTGTACTTCCTGCAAAAAAATCTGGCAATGGAATAAAGAGCATTTCTCTTATGCCTAAAATAAATTTTCTAAAAAAGAAAGGTTGGGAAATCACAGCTGGAATTGGACTGAAATACCCTATAGGGGCTTACAATAAGGAATTTGACGGGGCAATAGCCGAAGTAGATATACAACCGTCAACAGGTGCAACGGATTTCATTAACACCATTTTTATTGCTAAAGAGTATTTGGAAAAACATTTGCGGTTTTTTCTATACAACCGAATTGAACTAAAAGGAACTAATCCGTTACTGTATAAATATGGCAACCTTTATGCTACTAGTTTTTTCGTTTCTTATAGTGCTTCTATACGGTGGGATTTTATTGCACAAGTAAGAAATGAATTTAGAGAGAAGTCTGAACGACCTGCTCAGGTTAAACCCTACAATATGGTAAAAATACCTATAACTGGTTCTGAAAAAGTATTCTTTAGCCCTCAAATAAATTATAATTTCAATCAGACCACAAGTATCTCACTTTTAGCCGATATTCCTGTATATCAGTACTACAATGAACAGCAGTTAGCAAACACTTTTGCAATATCAATAGGGTTAAGTAAGAAATTTATACCCAAGAATAAATTGATTAACCAGTAATTTATATTTTTATAAAAAATTAAAATACTTACAAAAAATGAAGAAATTGAATTATAAAATAGTCTCATTGGTTAGTCTATTTTTCATTATCATAATATCCTGTCAGAGTGAAGATAAAGTTGAAAAAATAAGAAAAGAGGTCTTTGCTATACACGATGAAATTATGCCAGAAATGGGCAGCCTAATGGGATTAAAACGAGAAATTAAGAATAAAGTTCATCTATTGGATAGTTTAGGGATTGATACTGATGTAGATAAATTGAGTGCAATAACTCAAGAACTTGACGAAGCTGATGAAGCAATGATGCAATGGATGAGGGATTTCAAAGACCCAACGGAAGAAACAAGTGAAGTAGAGGCTTTGAAATACTTAGAGCAGGAGTTGAAAAATATAAAAAAAGTGAGAGATAAGTTCGACAGTAGTAAAGAAAAAGCGAAAAAAGAATTATTTAATAATACAACTACTGGTGAACATTAATTTGATAAAAATATTCACATCCTTTATTATAATTTTCCTTTCCTCTTGTCAACAGGAAAAAAAATCATTGCCTATACTTGGTGCAAAAACAATCGAAACAAATGGAGGTGTTATAGATACTACCTACAAAACAATTCCCGATTTTATATTTATAGATCAGGATAGTAATGAAATATCTCAAAAGACATTTCAAAACAAAGTATACATAGCAGACTTCTTTTTTACTACCTGTCCTACCATTTGTCCGATAATGAAAACACAAATGTTTCGGGTTTATGAAAAATTCAAAGGGAATAATCAAGTAGCTTTTTTATCGCATACTATCGACCCAAAACACGATACTGTTGCTGTTTTAAAAAATTATGCTGATGGATTAGGAGTAAGTAGCAACCAATGGCATTTTGTAACAGGCAACCGTGAAACAATATACGACATTGCTCAAAATCATTATATGATAAGTGCTGTTGAGGATGAATCTGCACCAGGTGGAGCTATTCATGGAGGCTCATTCATTTTAATTGATAAAGAGAAAAGAATTAGAGGTTATTATGATGGAACAAATGAAAAAGAGGTAACACAATTAATTAATGATATTCCCTTTTTACTTCAAGAAAAATAAAAAAAGTAAGTGTTTTTAACAACCCTTTAACAATAACCTATTTGAAAACAAGTAACTTTGAGTTAAGATATTCTAAATGAAATTATTACAAAAAATAACGCCTATTCTTTTAGCTGCCTTGATGTTGGTTGGTACAAGTGGTTTTAAGGTAGAAAAATTTTATTGTGGCACACATTTACAGTCAATCCACATTTTCACATCCTCCACTCCTTGTTGTTCCAAATCAAATCAAGCAGAAGGAAAATGCCACACCGAAACAGAATATGTTAAGGCAGATCTCAATGGCGACTTACCAATTCTTTCACAAAAAATTGACCAACCAACAACTTCATTGGCAATACTTGAGGTATTTGTTCAGTACTTGTTCAATCCGATTAATACAACCGTTGTAAAATACCTTAATTATAAACCTCCTTTAATGTTATTGGACATCCCCGTCCTTATCCAGTCCTTTTTGATTTGATTACTTTCTCCCAAAGTTAGGGAGGAACTCAACTATTGCCATAGCAGTCGCTATCGGCACAACTTTGTTTAATCAAATCTAAAAATTATGTACAGAATAATAGGTATAACGATAATAACCTTGCTGTCATTACACGCAGTAATGGCACAAGGCCCACCAATTTACACAGATTCACCCATTTTATTGGGTTTAGATGGTGGTGGTATAAGAACTTTTGGGAAATATATCTCAAAAGAGAATGCTAAAGTTTATGTTCAGCCAGTAGCTGTTCCATATAATTTTGGAAGTAAGTTTCAAGTTGGTGCAATTGCAATGTTTATCAATAAAAATCCAAATGCAATGCCCTCACAATCAGGAATTGGTGATGCAGCAGCTTTTGCAAAATATCAATTGTTTCAAAAGGACGGCAAAGCCAAAACCTTTCGGGTGATTGCTAAATTAAATCAAGTATTTCCAACAGGAAAAACGGATGTAAATCCAGCTCTTGGGAATGATTCTTGGCAATCGCAATTAGGTTTAGTGGGTGGCTATGTAAGTTTAAAGTACGGTATCTATGGCGAAGTTGCATATAACGTTACCTCGAATGGATTACCCGATAATTTGATTTACAACGCTGCCTTTGTTTATCCATTATTACCTCAAAAATATCCACCCAATCAAATCAATCTAAATGTTGGGTTGAACGGAAATTTTTTGACGGAAGTAAACAGTAATAATTTACTAATTTCTTCAGGTGTTCAATGGATTATGGGTAAAAGAGTACTCTTTGAAACAGGCGTACAAATTCCCATAATTGAAGATGTACCTAACGGACAAGAAACCAATTTTATATTCACATTTGGTACACGAATATTAATCTTTTAAAACTCAAAAAAATGAAAACAACAATAAAAACAACAGGAATCACATTAATAATGTTATTGGCTGCATTATTTACGACAAATACAGTTAATGCACAAACAACAGAAAAGACCTATATCAAAATAGAAGTTGATGGACTTTCCTGTCCTTTTTGTGCCTATGGCTTAGAAAAGAAACTCAAAAAGATAGCAGGTTCTAAAGATGTATTCATCCAATTAGAGGAGGGAGAAGCTACAATGAGTGTTCCTAAAGACCAAAAACCAACGGAAGAAGAATTACGAAAAATTGTTAAAGATGCTGGTTTTACACCAAAGGAAATAACCTTTTCCAAGACACCATTTAAAACTAAAAAAGATGATAAATAAAATTATATCAATACAAATAACAGCGTTCTTAGGAACGCTGTTATTATTTGGTTGTTCTCAAAATCAAGAAAAAACAGAGCAAAAAGCTATTCCAATAATGGAATGGAAATTTATCAAAGAAATTCCGTTAGGAGATATTGCTCCTATCGGTATAGCTTCACAAGGTAATTTTTTTTGGCTCTCGGATGTAGATAATAATCGTATTGTAAAAATTGATTTTGAAGGACAAATTATCGAAGAATTTAATGGTTTTGAACGCCCTATGCACATCGCCATTCAAGGAGATAAAATCTATATTCCCGAATACTCAACCGATTCAATAAAAATACTGGAAAACGGGAATATTTCTAATTATGAAATCAATGAACAGCCTGATGCAATAGGTGGAGTAGCGATTAATGGTAATACAGTAGCTATTGCAGATTTTTATAATAACCGTATCATTTTAAATCAAGGAGATAAAACAAACATCATTGGCAAAGAAGGACACAATGACGGAGAACTTTATTACCCTACCGACATTGATATTCACAATAACCTTATTTATGTAGCAGATGCTTATAATAACCGTGTTCAAGTATTTGACTTTAAAGGGAAGTATGTTAAAATGATAGGTTGGAATGAGGGAATAAATGTGGCGACTGGACTAAAAGTAACTGATACTCAAATTATAATTGCTGATTTTGAAGGTAATCGGGTTTTAGTTTATGATCTTGATGGAAAGCTATTACAAACCTTATCAGGAAACTTCAATAAACTGGAATTCCTACAAAAAGTGGGACAAAAAAGTTAAGACCTATGCTACATTTTTAATTTTATTAAATTCTGTTTCCACTTCTACTGGAGTTTTATAACCCAAAGAAGAGTGTAAACGTTTTCTATTATACCATATTTCAATATATTCAAAGACTGCTAATTTAGCTTGCTCTATGGTTTTATATTCATGATGATATATTAATTCTGATTTTAGTGTTTTAAAGAAACTTTCAGCTACCGCATTATCCCAACAATTTCCTTTTCTACTCATACTTTGAATAATTAATTCATTAGTGTTAAGCTGATTTCTAAACTCCTTACTTGCATATTGGATGCCTCTATCTGAATGAAAAATAAGATTGTTGTCTATTTTTCTTTTTGATGTTGCCATTTTCCATGCTGGAGTTATCGTTTCTTTTGTAAATAGGGTTTTACTTAATGACCAACCTATAACTTGTCTGTCATATAAATCTATCACAGTTGTTAAATACAACCAATCTTCATCAGTTTTGATGTAAGTAATATCCGATACCCAAACTTCATTTAAAGCGTTAGGCTTAAATTTTCTATCTAAATGATTCTCAGAAATAACATGCATATGATTTGAGTTAGTGGTTACTCTATACTTTCTTCTGACTTTACTTTTTAAGCCATTTAAACGCATTAGTTTCGCTACTCTTGGCTTTGATACTTTAACACCTCTTCTTTTTAATTCTTCT
>Ga0114931_10000798_pt1 | contig 39252 bp, 34 predicted proteins | sample 2SBtaG_FD_89579 | JGI IMG/M metagenome (GOLD analysis project Ga0114931, IMG submission 89579) | Deep subsurface microbial communities from Kolumbo volcano to uncover new lineages of life (NeLLi) - 2SBTROV14_V59a metaG | ecosystem: Environmental > Aquatic > Marine > Volcanic | place: Kolumbo... | reverse complement strand
CGCATCCTGGAAACTTACCTGAGCGTCGCGCCCCGGGGAATCCGCTCCTGCCTCATGTCCCTGCCGCTGTGGTTGAAGGAAAAGTTGTGGACCCGCTGGAACATCCGCCGGGACTTGGCATACACCGGGCCGGTGCTTTTCGCGGAGCATCATGAGTCCCATGCCGCCAGCGCCTTTTTCCCCTCGCCGTTTGAGGAAGCCGCCATTCTCACGATGGACGGCGTCGGCGAGTGGACAACCAGCAGCATCGGCATCGGCCGCGGCAACCGCATCGAACTGATCCACGAACTGCATTTCCCGCATTCCCTGGGCCTGCTCTATTCCGCCTTCACCTATTACCTGGGGTTCAAGGTCAACAGCGGCGAGTACAAAGTCATGGGCCTCGCCCCTTATGGCCGGCCCAGATACGCCGATTTGATCCGCAACCGCTTGCTCGACATCAAGGAAGACGGTTCGTTTCGCATGGACATGAGCTGTTTCAATTACCTGTCGGGTCTCACCATGACCAACGCCAGATTCGCCCGGCTGTTCGGCGCGCCGCCCCGCGGTCCGGAATCCAAACTCACGCAGCGCGAGATGGATATCGCCGCCTCCCTCCAGACGGTGACCGAGGAAATCATGCTGAAGATGGCGCGTCACGCGCGCCAGCTCACCGGCATGAAACACCTTTGCCTGGCCGGCGGGGTGGCGCTCAACTGCGTCGGCAACGGCAAAATCCTCAAGGAAAAAATCTTTGACCGCGTGTGGGTGCAGCCCGCGGCGGGCGACGCCGGCGGCTCCCTGGGCATTGCCCTCTACATCTGGCACCAGGTGCTGAAAAACTCCCGGCAACCCCATCAACGCGATATGATGAAAGGCGCCTGCCTCGGCCCCCGGTTTGACGCCGCGACCATCAGAAGTTTCCTCCAGGCAAACCACCTCCCCTACAACGAACTGGAAGAAAACGAACTCATCCGCGCCGTCGTTGACAACCTGAAGCAAGGCAAAGTAATCGGTTGGTTTCAAGGACGCATGGAGTTCGGCCCGCGCGCCCTGGGCGCCCGCAGCATTCTCGGCGACGCCCGCAACCAAACGATGCAATCGACCATGAACCTGAAAATCAAGTACCGCGAATCCTTCCGCCCCTTCGCCCCGTCCGTCCTTGCGGAAAAAGTTCACGAATGGTTCGAGATGGACGCCGAAAGCCCTTACATGCTTCTGGTGGCGCCGGTCCGGGAAGACAAAAAAACGCCCATGACCGAGGATGAAAACCAACGGTTCGGAATCGATCTGTTGAACGTACCCCGGTCGCAAGTGCCCGCCGTCACCCATGTCGATTACAGCGCCCGCATCCAGACCGTGCATCGAGACACCCATCCCCGCTATCACAACCTCTTGAAAACCTTTGAAGAGGCAACCGGTTGTCCCGTTCTCATCAACACCTCCTTCAACGTGCGCGGCGAACCCATCGTCTGCACGCCGGAGGAAGCGTACCGCTGTTTCATGCGCACGGAAATGGATTACCTCGTGATGGAAAATTTCATCCTCGACAAACGCGGCCAAAAACCCCTCGACCGGGACACCGACTGGCGCAACCAGTTTGAACTGGACTGAAGATAATCAGGAATCCGGAATTAAGGGTGAAGCATTTTGCAGGTTGAGGCATAATTGCACTCTTGGTTCTTAACTTGTCGCTCCTTTCAATGCCTGCCGAGACCACAACTTCAAAACAACTTCCTCACCAGGCTCCGTTTTATGCCCGGTCCCGATTTCTGTTGATCGCGCTGGCGCTGGGCTTGGTGTACAGTTACGGTTGGCGGGTAACGGAAATCGATCTGCGGGAATTGATCCGCGATTTTCACCTCGTCAAACCCCTTGTTACGGCCCTGGCGCATCCCGACCTGATAACGGCAAACACCGAGTCAGCAACCGCCGAAGCCTCTTTTCTGTTAGGGCCGTCTGCGCTTCCGCCAAAACCCATTCAACCACCCAAAACATCCCGCCCGACGCTTCGCCTTTCCCGGCAGGGCGGAAAAATCGGCGATACCTTGACGGCGGAAGGATTCAACCTCAAACCCGACAGCCAGGGAAAACTGGTCTGGGTGAACTCCATCGGCCAGGAATTCCCATTGGCCGCCATCGCCACCGACGGCAAAGGAAGGTTTTATCGTGAAATTCGCGTGCCCGACCTGGCCCGGGGCAAAGAACAACGAGTCAAGGCGGTGCTGACTTGGGAAACCGGCGGCTGGCGGATCAGCCATACGCTCAAGCTGGCCGCCGATAAAATGATCGAAACCATTTTCCTGGCGCTGATGGCGACATCGCTGGCGATTCCGGTTGCGGTGCCGCTCAGTTTTCTCGGCGCGCGCAACTTGATGTCCCCGCATCCGCTCGGCATGGCGGTGTATTACGCCGTGCGCACCCTGTTCAACGTGTTGCGCTCCATCGAGCCATTGATCCTGGCGATTCTGTTCGCCGTGTGGGTGGGAATCGGCCCGTTCGCCGGAGTGCTGGCGCTGGGGTTGCACTCCGTCGCCGCCCTGGGAAAACTGTACTCCGAGCAGATCGAAAGCATTGACCCGGGGCCTGTCGAGGCGGTCACCGCCACCGGCGCCACGCGGTTGCAAATGATTTTGTACGCCGTCGTTCCGCAGGTGGCGCCGCAGTTCCTGGCCTTCACATTTTACCGGTGGGACATCAACGTTCGCATGTCAACGATTATCGGATTCGTCGGCGGCGGCGGGATTGGATTTCTATTGCAACAGTGGATCAACCTGCTCCAGTACAACCAGGCGGGAACCGCCCTGCTGATCATCACCCTGGTGGTCATCACCCTCGACACCATCAGCGCCAAAGTGCGGCAGAAGGTGATCTGACCGGCGAGCCGAATGAGATACACCGTTTGGCTTACTTCGATTTCTCCAGCGGCGGCGCAAGCCGATTCAGCGCTTGAATAAAACGGTTGGCCGACTCCGGCAATTTGCCGGCCTTGCCGAGAATGAGGATGTCTTTCGGGGAAAGTTCCGCTTTGTAGTACAATTCGTTGGCATCGTTATCCGCATGGATGGACGTGCCTTTGAAAGAAATTCCGGCAAACAGGCCCTTGCTGCGGGAGTAGGAATAGATTTCGCCTTTCATGCGCAGGTCGGCTGCCGCCTCGGCATGACGCCCCACCGGCCCGGCGGCAACCCCCACATCGCCGCCCAGAGTGAATTCGTCCTTGAGCAAACTTTCGACGCCGCGTTGATTCATAACCAACAGGATCAAATCGACCGCCTCGGCGCCGGCCTGAAACCCCAAGCTCCCTCCCACCGTCGTCAGAAAAGCCGGTGGACTCCAGGTGCCGGTTTCCGGCAAGCGCACCGAGGCGACGCCCTTGCCGTAGCGAATGCCCAGAATAAATCCGCCTTTCACCATCGTGGGGAAAATAATGATCCCCTTGGCCTTGGCCAGCGCATCGAATGGGATCCCTTTTTCCGGAGTTTCCATGATCTCCTCGAGAACCGAGACGGAATCCCGAAGCAGTTTCCGGCGTTCCTCGCCCCCGGCCCAGGCCAGCGATGAAAACAACAAAACTCCGGCGACGCCCAGGATGACGAAACGTAAAACCGTGCGCGGGAAAATAAAGGTGCTCATAAAAACTCCTCGGCAACAGATTGGAAAAACACGGGCGCAAACCCAAGAAGATTTTCAAACGACGGACAGTCGAAAATACTATAAAGAAATCGGCGAGCCGGGTCAATCCGCTTGTTTTCCTTCGCAATCTAGGCAAGGATAAAATAGAATCCCTTGCAGAGAATCCATCATGAGCCACGAAACCATCAACGAATATCTGGGAAACACCGGCCGGGTAGCGCGGCACATGCACACCTTCGAGTTCCGCCGGCAACAGGTGGCCATGGCCGAGGCCGTGAGCCGCTCGCTCGACGGCGGCCACCAGCTGATGGTGGAAGCCGGCACCGGCACGGGGAAGAGCCTGGCCTATCTCATTCCCGCCGTTTTATGGGCGGTGCAAAATAACCGCAAAGTTGTTGTTTCAACCTATTCCAAGGCGTTGCAACAGCAAATCCTGCACACGGACATCCCCTTTTTGCGCGACAAACTCGGCCTGTCCTTCCGCTATTCACTGTGCGTGGGGCACGGCAACTACCTTTCCCTGCGGCGCTTGAAACGCGCCCACCAGACGGGGTTGTTCACCGCCCCCGAAGCCGCGCGCCAGTTGCAGGCCGTCGCCGACTGGGCGGGCGCAACCGAAACCGGCGTGCGCGGCGAACTGCCCTTCGAGGTCCTGCCCGCCGTCTGGGAGGATGTCGGACGGCAAAAAGAATTGTGCCTGGGCAAACGCTGTGAAACCCATAACGTCTGCTTTTACTTTAAAGAACGCAAAAAATGGTTCAACTCCCACCTGCTGATAGTCAACCACCACCTGTTTTTCGCCAACATCGCCAGCGGCGGCGGCGTACTCCCCCGGTACGACGCCATCATTTTCGATGAAGCACAAAACGTGGAGGAAGTCGCCACCCATTTCCTGGGACTGGAACTCTCCAACACCGCGCTGATTTATTTTCTCGACCGCCTGTTCAACCGCCGGACCCAAAAAGGCATCCTGACTCGCCTGGAGGCCGACAGCCCTGTCCTGCCGTTGCAGAAAAAAGTCATCGACGCGCGCCGGGCGGTGGACACATTCTTTGACCGGATATTCGAAGACTACGGCAGGCAGACCCGGGCGCTGAGGTTCTACAAACCGCCGCCGATCGAAAACGCCGTTACCGATCCCTTGCAGGAACTCCAGGAATCCCTGAAAACCTTTGAAAGCCGGCTGCCGTCCGAGGCCGATCAACTGGAGGTCTCCGCCGCCGCCATTCGCTGTGCCGAGTTCAATAACACCTTGACCGCCCTGTTGGACCAGAAAGTGGACGACTACGTTTACTGGCTGGAGATCGGGGAAGGCCGGCGCTTTCCCCGCGCCATCCTGCGTGGCGTCCCCATCGACGTCAGCGGCCCGCTGAAAGAACAAGTGTTTGAAAAAACCTCAAGGGTGGTCCTCACCTCGGCAACCCTCACCACCGACAGCAGTTTCGATTTTGTCAAAAAACGTATCGGCTGCGAACCGAAGGAAGATATGATTCTCGACTCGCCGTTCGATTTTCGCACACAGGCCCTGCTGTACATCCCCACCGACCTGCCCGAACCCTCGGAAAAAATCGGGCGCTATATCAACGCCTTGTCGCAAAGGATAAAAGACCTCGTGGAAGCCACAAAAGGCCGAACCTTCATTCTGTTTACCAGTTACGACACACTCAATCGAGTGCACGAAGAACTCGGGCCGTTGTCGCACAAGTACCCTTTCCTCAAACAAGGCGACGTTGCCACCGGACGGATGATCGAAAAATTCAAACAAACCCCGTCGGTGATCTTCGGCACCAGTTCCTTCTGGCAGGGGATCGACATTCCCGGCGAAGCCCTGACAAGCGTCATCATCACCAAGCTACCGTTTGACGTGCCCAACGAGCCGCTCACCGAGGCGCGGCTGGAACACCTGCGGGCGCAGTCGGTCAATCCGTTCACGTATTACCAACTGCCGCGGGCGATCATCCAGTTGAAGCAGGGCTTCGGCAGGCTGATCCGCAAAAAAACCGATACGGGGGTCGTCTCGATACTCGACCCGCGGCTGACAAACCGCAGCTACGGCCGCCGGTTCATCGCCTCGCTGCCCGACAGCCGGGTGGTCAGCAAGATCGCCGAGGTGCAAAAGTTTTTGCAAGACGGCATCCGGCAGTCAAAAGAATGAACGACCCCGCCGCAAGCGGACGGGGTATCCGATAAGGATTTTCATTTAAGAGACATGGCAAGCCACGGGGAATCAAACCCACTTGTGGGATTGAAACCGGTTTTGCAACCCAAACCGCTTGCTCAACGGTAAGGCTGATATTGGTAGGACCTGCCGTAAGAGGGGCTGTAAATGAAAGTAGCCATGATGGCCAGTTTTTCCTTTTTGATGGTCACGGGGAAAGGATAATACGGAGCCGCCATTTGCACGGCCTTGACGGCGGCGCGGTCCAGAATTTCCGCGCCGGAACCCTGGATGACTTGCACCTTCAACAAATTGCCCTCCTTGGAAATCTGAAACCGCAACGTCAGTTGCCCATTGATGCCGCGCCGGGCGGCCGACTCCGGATACCCCCAGACCCTTTCGATTTGATACTTGATGCGGGCAAAGTAATCGGCGTACAGCGTTTCCTTGGTGTCCAGGGAAATCGTTTCGCCGTCATCAAAGCTCTCGCCGTCCCCCGTATCGGTTTCGGCGTAGGGACTGGCATCGAACCCGTCCAGCAGGGCAAACAGCGAACTTGGTTTTTGTTGTTCCTCGGCGGGCGTCGGTTTTTTTATCCGCGGGTTGACGCCGATTTGCAGCCCCTTGTTGGACGACGGCCGGAGGGGCGTTTTTTGCACGGCTCCCGCCCGCCGCTTGACCACCGGTTTCTTCCTGCGGGGAATCGGCTTCCTTTTCAAAGCAGGATGCCGGCCGCGTGATTTGGGAACCAGCAGCTTACTGTGCCGGTAATCGGCGGCTCTCTTTTTTTTCACGTTGGCATGCGCCCGGCTGTTGAATTTCGCCAGCAACTTGGCGGTCCGCGGCTTTTCGATCCGGCGCGGCTTGGGCGCGTCGATCAGCGTACCGCGTTCCGCGGGCTTCTCCTTGGGAACCTCGACAAATTTCACTTTGATCGGTTCCGGACGCACCGCAGCGGGCACGGTCCGCGGCGTCAAACCATGCAGAATAAACGCCAGAATATGGAGCAGCAGGGACAGCACAATCGCTTTCTCCAAATGCGGATGCAGTCTCCTGGGAAAATAATAAGTCGTCATGGTTTGATTTAAATGTCCCTGGGCTTGCGTCCCACCTTCGGACGTTTCGTCAACTCAGCATTAGCCGCGGATTTTTCGATTGTACCACCGGAAGGCATTTTCGGTTTTTTTATTGTGAGGCCCGGCATTGACGTAGTTTCCGCTCCCGTCGAAAGGAACATGCGGCATTTGCAACGTCCGGTAAATATCGTTCACGTAGCCGCAAAAATCGGCATACATCGGTATGTTTTTTTTCAGGTCCGGCATGGCCTTTTTCTTGAACTCAAGGAGTTCTCCGCCGTAAGGATGAATGGCGGCCAGTCCATCCGCGCCGCTTTGCCGTTGGGCATAATCGGTCAGCGCTTCATAATCCTCCCAATCCTCCAGAGCGTCCACGTCGGCGACGAAAGCCGGGTCGTTGTGTATCCGGGTGGTGAACGCCGTGTTTAAAAGCACGGAAACCCCGTAATCAAAATTTTTCTTGTGCATGCCAAACTGAAAATCGTCATGCTTCCGGAAGCGTTCCATGTCGTCCCGAAAATGCAGCAGTTGATGAGTGAACACGGGAAGCAGGCGCAAAAAACGCGACGGATGCCGCAGGGCCTTGGTGATCGCCGCCTTGAAAATCTGCCCGTCCTTACGGGTTTGGTGCAGCAGTTCGATGATATCCGGTTCCATCGCCGAAAAATTGATGGGGTAAATATTGGGCTCCTTGACCTCAAGCACTTCGTCGGCCTTTTCGTCGATGGTCCGGTAATGGTAATTTCGCGTCACGAATTCACTTTCCGGGTCCTCCTCGAAATGCGGAAACATTTTCTCGCGCGCGTTCAGCCACAAGATCAGGTTGTGAGTTGCGATCGCTTCGTCCCGCAGAACTTTCTCCAAGTCATACATGAAAGGCAGATCGCCCGGCTGAAACAAAACCAGCTCCGTGGTATCTATGGATAATTTATTGCGCCCCAGGTTCATCGTGTTCATGAGGCTCAGGTATTCAGGGTCTTCGAGAACGAAATGTACGGTTTTTCCATTGTCGCCGGCGATCTCCAGAAAAGCGTCCAGGACACGCTTGACCTCCGGAGAACCGATCACCACGATCTCCCGCAAACTGGAATGGAGAAGGTTGGCCATCGTATAACAGACGATGGGGATGCCGTGAATGAGAAAGAGAAATTTTAACCGGTCGATCCGGTCGTCGGCGGCACGCAGGATGAGATGACTGATGCCTCTTTTACCGGCGGCAATTTCCCGATGCGCCTTTTTCAGGCTGGCTTTATCCGCCAGCCGGCGGGTAGAATACCGGTTATGGCTGAAACTGACTATGCACTTATCGATATAGCGTTTGTTTTGAACCGGCAGCATGGTGTTTAAAATCCGAATGTTAACAGAAAAAAACTCCTTTCTATTATAACCCAAACCGCCGCTGGCCCAAGCCCGCGACAAATAACTTGACGAAGATTTTTTTTTCGCCTTACAATGAACTAAAGCAATTAATTTCAATGGACTTTATCCATGGGCGACCCCACTCACATTATAGAATTGATCGATCAGATACTCGACGAAACCGCCGATCGACCCGGATTGCAGGAGAAAATTTACGACCTGCGGGATGCCCTGTTGCAGGCCCAGCAGGAAGCCCGGCAATTTTCCCTGAAAATAAAAACCCTTGAAGAAACCATCGACAAACTAAAATCTCCGGCGCATCGCGTCGGCACCATTTTGGGACCCGGCACGGACGGCCTGTATCGCTTGTCCGGCGGCGGCCAGGAATACCAGGTGGCGGTCTCACCGGAAATCCAGGAACCCCTCAATGTGGGCGACCAGGTCGCCCTGAACGAAGGCTTCACCGCCATCTACAAGCTGCCGCCGCCGAAACAGGGGCCGATGGCCAGAATCACCGCGCGCCTGGCCGACGGCCAGTGGCTGGTCACCGGCGCGGCCGCCAACACAGAGTCCATGGCCATGGTAAGCCGGGACCTGGACCCGTCCACCCTCAAGGAAGGCGATGAGGTGGTGCTCGATCCCAGCCAAAAAGTTATCCTCGACAAGCTGCCGAAAAGAGAAACCAAAACTCTCGTCGAAGACGATTTTGTCTCCGTTAACTGGGCGCGGGTCGGCGGTCAGGAAAAAGTCATCGAACAAATCCGCAAAGTCATCGAATACCCGGTTCTGCATTCCGAGATACTCCAGAAAATGGATTACCAACTGCCGAAAGGGTTTCTGTTTTATGGCCCGCCCGGATGCGGCAAAACCCTGGTCGGCAGGGCGATCCTGACCGATATCGTCAAAAAACTGAGCGGCGACAAAAAAACAAACGTCGAAGGCCGGTTCATCCACGTCAAAGGACCGGAAATCCTGAATATGTGGCTGGGTGAGTCAGAAAGGAAAATACGCGAAATTTTCAAAAAAGCCCGCGAATATAAGGAAAAAGAACAATTCCCCTTTATTTTTATCGACGAGGCCGAATCCATCCTGGGCACCCGGCAAGCCTGGCGGGCCAACAACATCACCAACACCCTGGTTCCCATGTTCTGCGCGGAAATGGACGGCATTCAATCCCTCAAGGACACCGTTGTCATCCTGGCCACCAACCGGCCCGACCTGATCGACCCCGCCATACTGCGGCCGGGCAGGATCGACCGTAAAATCAAGGTCGGCAGGCCCGACCGCCAGGGGTGCGGCGACATCCTGAAAATTTATCTCAACGGCAACCGGGAACACGCGGACATACAAAAAATGACCGCACCCTTTCTGGACAAACTCTTTACCAAATCACCCAAACAGGAAGTCCTGATCCTGACCCTGAAGACGGGAGAAACAAAACCGCTCTATTGGAAAGATTTCATTTCCGGCGCCATCATCGAAGGCGTGGTGCAGCGGGCAAAAGAATTGGCCATCGAACGAGCCATCGCCGGCGAAGAACTGGTGCTCAAGGCCGACGACCTCTGCCGGTCCCTGGAAACCGAGTTCACCGAAGGCAGCCTGTTGCCCGCCCAGCCCAATTTGGAGGACTGGCTGCAACTGCTGGACATTGATCCCCAGGATGTCGTGCGGGTCAGGCGTCCGCGGGATGCCGACGGCGACACCGCGATGACCCTCAGGCGGTCCATGATATGAGCACCATTGTACCCTTGATGGGAATCGAAACAGAGTACGGCATCATCCGGGAAAATGTCGACACCTCGGACCCGGTTGATGAATCCATGGCCCTGCTGAAATGCTGCCCCATGAAAAGCGTGTTCGGCGCCTGGTCTTATTCCCGCGAACACAGCCACCGCGACCAGCGCGGGTTTTCCGTCGCCCAACTCGCCCAGGACCGGGAAGAAGACGAATTTTGCAAACAAGACCGCAAGCGGCCTTACTCCTATTGGGAAATGAAAAGCGACCGGGTGCTGACAAACGGCGCCCGGTTTTATAACGACCATACCCATCCCGAATACAGCACCGCCGAGTGCCGGGATATCTTTCAACTGGTCGCCCAGGATCGCGCCGGGGAAAAGATCCTCACCGAATGCGCCCGCCTGAGAAACCGGGAGATCGGAGAGAACGCCGTCCAGTTATACAAAAACAATACCGATTACAGCGGTCACAGCTACGGCACGCACGACAATTACCTGATCCCCCGCAAGCTGCCGTTTGAATATTGGGTGGAGCGGCTGACGCCGTTTTTGGTCACCCGCCAGCTTTATGCCGGCGCCGGCAAAGTCGGCTCCGAAACAAAACAAACAGAACCGTTCACCGGACTGCAACTCTCCCAGCGATCCGATTTCATCGAGACCCTGCTGAGCATCGAAACCATGACCCGGAGGCCCATCGTCAATACCCGCGACGAACCGCACGCCCCGGGCGAAGCGTACCGCAGGCTTCACCTGATTCTCGGCGACGCCAACATGTCGCCGTACGCCACGGCGTTGAAAGTGGGAGCCACCCAGATGGTGCTGACCTTGATCGGCGAAGAAAAAATTTCCGCCGCACCGGCGCTGGCCGATCCCGTTGCCGACATCAAGCAGGTGTCGCGGGACAAAACAGGTTCCGTTTTGCTCAGGCGGCAAACAGGACAGACCATCTCCTCCCTGGAAACACAGGAATGGTATCTCTCGGAAGTCAAACAAAGCTATGAAGGCCGACGCCGGGACTGGGACTGGGTCATCCGGGAGTGGGAACGCACCTTGAACGATTTGCGCCACCGGCCCGAAAACCTGGCCGACCGGATCGACTGGGCGATCAAGGACAAACTGTTCAACCGCTTCCGGGAATCCGAGAAGCTCGATTGGCGGGACCCCTGGATGCAAAGCCTCGACTTGGAATACCATAACCTCGACGCCGAACGTGGACTGTACCGCGGCCTGGAGGAAGAAGGCAGCGTCACCGGACTGTGCGCCGACCACGAAGTAGAAAACGCCGTCCATCATCCGCCCGAGGGCACCCGCGCCATGATCCGCGGACAGGCCGTCGCATGCCGAGCCGGGGAAGTGAAAGCCATCCATTGGACCGGCATCGAATTCAAAAACGGCAGCAGCCTCGACTTGCGCGGCGTCATCGAACCCGGCGATGTTGAACACATGCTCAAGGACATGTCAAAAAACGTTTTGCAACCGAGTTGAGAATTTTAATAAAATAATGACTTGACCTGAGCACCGTTTGAAAAAGCTTATTTAAAAAGGAGCCGTTCGCATGGATTTAAATGATCCCTTGAGACGTGAGGAAAAAAAAGACCCCGCGCCCGACCACAAAGAAATCGGCCCGTCCCGGCCGGACGTTTCCCGGCCCGGGCGGGACAGTATTTTGAAGCGCATGAAAAAGGTCGACCCCAAGCAGTCGGAAAAATATAAGCAACGAACGGGTCAATGAAAACAATCCCAGAAGAAAACTCCGCTTCCGGCGATTTTTTCGACCTTCTGCAACGTTCCGGTTACCGGTGGCAGGCGGTGTCGAAGCACATGCCGGACCTGGCGGCCGCCAACGTAACCCAGGGCACCACCGTTTTGGCGTTTCATTTCAAGGACGGCGTCATCGTGGCCGGTGACCGGCGGGCCTCCGCCGGCACCAGCATCATGTACGAACGCTGCGACAAAGTCATCCCGATCGACGACTATTCCCTGATGGCCATCGCCGGCGTACCGGCAACCGCTTTTGAAATGGCCCGCATCATGTCACACAACTTCGAATACTACCGCCGCTCCCAACTCCAGGCCCTGAGCGCGGAAGGGAAAATCCGCGCCCTGTCCAGGCTGCTGAGGGAAAACGTGGGAATGGCCATGCAGGGGATTGGCGCGGTGAGCCCCATTTTCGCCCTGTTCGACATTCAAAAAAACGAACCCGCGATCTATTTTTACGACATGATGGGTGCACAGTTTCAAATCCTGACCCATACCGCTACCGGCTCCGGCTCACCCATGATCCGCGGAATTCTCGAGCACGAAAACCTCTGGGGCGCGAAACCCTTGGACCGGCGCAACCGCAGGGAAGCCGCAACGCTCGCCATCCGCCTGTTACACACCGCGGCCCTGTTCGACAGCGCAACCGGACAGGCCCGGCCCGAAGAAAACATCTTTCCCATCATCGCCGACATCACCCGGGACGGCTACCATTTCATCCCGGAAGATGAAATGGCCGATTTGTTCAAAAAATCCATGCAGGGGAACAAGCATGTTTGACGAACCGTTTCGCTGGACCGAGGCCATTGCAACGCGCCACGGTTACGTTCAGGGAAAACTCAAAAAAGGCCAACCCGTACTGGCCGTCCCGTTCAAGGACGGAGCCTTGCTGCTGGGGTTTTGTCCCCAACCGGGGAAAATTTATGAAATCTATGACCGCATCGCCATCGGCGGCATGGGCCATCCCGCCGACGTGGAAAAACTGCGCACGATCCTCCTCGACATGTCCCACCTGGAAGGATTCAACCGGTCGGCACGCGATGTGACCCTGACCCGCCTGCTCCAGTTCGGCCTGGCTCCCGCCTTGAAACAAAATTTTGAGGAGGTGCAGCGCGCACCGTACCTGGTTCAGTTGGTGCTGGTCGAAATCGACATGGAGGGCGTGCCGCATTTTTTCCACCTGAATTACGACGGCTACTGGGAAACCTCTAAACATGGTGGCGTGGTTTGCGGCAATAAAAAAATGGCCGATTGGCTCGAACAGAAAATCGCCGAAAAACCCTTCGCCGGTTTTTCGCTTGACCGCGCCCTGCTGGAAGCCTGCAAACTGTGGGAGAATGGAAAACAACAAACCAAAACGGAAGAAGACAACGACTCCCCCGCCACCCTCAAAGAAGCTTTCGATGAATGGATCCTCGAGGGCGCCGTACTCTGCCATACCGCTCCGCGAAAATCCATCTACCGTCCCTTGACCGCCCGCGAAATAGAAAAACTAAAAACCGCTTGCTTGTCATCATGAAAAAACGCATCTTCGGCATTGAAACCGAATACGGCATGCTCATCAAGAATGACGACTTCAAACTGGGACCCGTCGAAGTCGCCGTTTGCATCAAGGAGCATATTTTCAACACACAAAAACTTGGCCTGCTGGACCAGCATTACCGGGCCAACGACGAACCGCCGGACAATGGCGGTTTTCTGGCCAACGGCGGACGGATTTATCTGGACATGGGCCACCTGGAATACGCCAGCCCGGAATGCTCCAACCTGGTTGACCTCATCACCTTCGACCGCGCCGGAGACCTGATCATCCAGAAAGCGCTGGAGGAACTGGGATGGGCCGACCAGGTGGCGATCATCAAGAATAACGTAGACCTCGAAACCAACGCTACGTTTGGATGCCATGAAAATTACTTGCGCAACCGCTCCTACCCGTTTGACAATCAGAACAGCATCAAGTTGCTGGCTTCCTTTCTCGTCACCCGCCAGATACTGTGCGGCGCGGGGCGCATAGGAGCCTGCAATCCCCACCCGTTCAAGGATTGGGACGGGTTGGCGCAAACCGGCCCAGAGTACGAAACAATAGATTTCCAAATCTCCCAGCGCGCCGACCACGTTCCCAACGAGGCTTACCGGTGGGTGCAATACAACCGCGCCATCGTCAATACCCGCGACGAACCCCTGGCCGATCCTCATAAGTTCCGCCGGGTCCACCTGCTGGTCGGCGATTCCAATATGAGCGAGTTTGCCGTTGCCATGAAAATGGGAACCACCTCACTCATGATGGACCTGATCGAAATGGGCGCCTGCAACCCCAGTTGGATTCTCATCGACTCCGTTGCGACCATGCGGGAAATTTCCCGCGATCAAGAATTCAAATGGCCCATCGTCCTGGGAAACGGACGCCAAACCACCGCCCTGGAGTTGCAAATGGAAATCATGGAAACCGCCAAAAAACATCTCGTCGGAACAAGCCGGGAAACGGATTGGATTCTCCAGGCCTGGGAGTCGGTTTTACACGACCTGGCCAAGGGGCCGGAGGCGGTTCTCGGCCGCGTGGACTGGGCCGGAAAGTATTGGATGCTGAACGAGTTCCGCAAGGAAGAAAACCTGGACTGGCACGACCCGTGGCTCAAAAGCCTGGACCTGGAATTCCACAACCTGAACAAGGATCAGGGACTGTATTGGGGGTTGGAGGAAAACGGCGACGCCTACCGGAAAACCAGCGACGACGCCATCGAACGCGCCCAAACCACTCCACCAAAGGGCACCCGCGCCGACGGCCGCGGCGAACTCGTCAAAACACTTGTCGAACGGCAGTCGAAGCATGGAAAACCCGCCTACATTATCGACTGGTTTGGTTTCCGCCTCGGCAATGAAGAACCCTTCCTGATGGTGGATCCCTTTGTCTCCTATAAAAATGACATCCGGGATTACATGAACGATCTGCCCCGGCGGGAATTTCTTGACCGGGAAGTTGTATAATTCCCCATCGAGATGCAAAACAGTTGACGGAACACCTGCTGCCATTTGGCGGCGCTTCCTCGGAAACCCCCTGCAACATTCATCAACCTTTTAATCCATCAGGAGAACCATGGCCGGAGAATATATCTTTACCATGAGCGGCTTGTGCAAGTCATACGGACATAAGGTCATATTAAAAGACATTCACCTGTCGTTTTACCATGGCGCCAAAATCGGCATCGTCGGCAAAAATGGATCGGGAAAATCGACATTGCTCCGCATCATGGCGCAAGAGGACGACAATTTTGAAGGTCAGGCCAAACCTCTCAAGGGAACGCGCATCGGATACCTTCCCCAGGAGCCTCACTTGGAGCCGGGAAAAACCGTCCGCGAAATCGTCGAGGAAGCTTTTGCCGGTATCCGAAAATCGATCGACGAATTCAACGAAGTCAGCGCCGGCATGGCCAACCCGATGTCCGACGAAGACATGCAAAAAGCGCTGGATAAAATGGCCCGGCTCCAGGATGAAATCGATGCCGCGGACGGATGGGAATTGGACCGCCAGGTGAACATCGCCATGAATGCGCTGGTTTTGCCGCCGGACGATCAGGAAGTCTCCACCCTTTCCGGCGGCGAGGCCCGGCGCGTCGCCCTGTGCCGGTTGCTGCTCCAAAAACCGGACCTCATGCTGCTGGACGAACCCACCAACCATCTGGACGCGGAAACCGTGCAATGGCTGGAAGAAACACTGCGGGACTTCCCCGGCAACGTGATCATCTCCACCCATGACCGCTATTTCCTGGATAACATCACCCGCTGGATTCTCGAATTGGATGGCGGCAAGGGAATCCCTTTTGAAGGGAATTACTCCGCCTGGCTGGAGCAAAAAGCCAATCAGCTTCGACAGCACGAGAAAACCGCATCCAAACTGAGTAAAACGCTTGACCAGGAACTGGAGTGGATTCGCTCCAACCCCAGCGCCCGCAATAAAAAAAATAAAGCCCGCGTCCGGGAATATGAAAAACTCGCCTCGCAAAAAACCGTGATACCGGAAAATCCCCGGGAGATCCAAATCGCGCCCGGACCGGCGCTCGGCGAGGTCGTCCTGGAGATCCAGAACTTGGCCAAGAGATACGAGGAAAACTTCCTGTTTGAAGACCTGGAATTTAATGTCCCGCGCGGCGCCGTTATCGGGCTGATCGGACCCAACGGAACAGGGAAGACCACACTGTTCCGCATCATCGTCGGTGAGGAAAAACCGGATCAGGGAACCGTCACCCTGGGGAAAACGGTGAGCCTGTCTTATGTGGACCAACACCGCGACCATTTGGATGACGAAAAAACGGTGTTCGAGGAAATCGGCGGCGGCGGGGACTTTATGGAAATCGCGGGAACCACCGTCAATGCCCGCTCTTACGTTGCCAGCTTCAACTTCAAGGGAACGGACCAGCAAAAGAAGTTGGCCGGCCTCTCCGGCGGCGAAAGAAACCGGGTGCACCTGGCAAAACTTTTGCGGCGCGGCGGCAACGTCCTGTTGCTGGACGAACCCACGAATGACCTGGATGTCGCCACGTTACGCTCCCTGGAGAACGCCATCCTGGAATTCAACGGCTGCGCCCTGGTGATCAGCCATGACCGGTTTTTCCTGAACCGCATTTGCACCCACCTGCTGGTGTTTGAGGGCGATAAAAAAGTCCGCTGGTTCGAAGGAAATTTTGCAGACTATCAGGAAGTCCGCAAACAGGAACTGGGGGGCAAGGAAGAGAACCGCCGCTCCAAATACAAAAAACTGACGATCCATTAGTCCCGTGCAGTCGGCGGGGAGGCCGCACGAAAAGGAACCCTCTTATTCGGCAAACTGCCGCAGGTAGAGCACCAGTTGCCAAACCTGCTCATCCGACAGGCCGCTATAGGGCGGCATTCCGGTTCCAGGCGAACCGTTCTTGATGATCCAAAACATCTGGCCGTCGGAGATATCTTTCATTGTCTCCGCGCAAGTAAAATTTCTCGGCATGGGAATCAGACCTTGCGCCATCATTCCAAAACCATTGCCCTCGGCGCCATGGCAAATTTTACAGGCTGTCGGCTGAGCATCCACCTGGTAAAGCGCGCGGCCGACGTCTATATTTTCCTGAGTCGGCGGCAGAGGGTTGCTTTTAGTGTAAAACTCATCCGGCGCATTTGCCGTCGTGCGGGATTGCGGGCAAATACCGGAACCTTTCCGGCCCAGACTGTGAAGCAACCCATGCGGGACTCCCTTGTGTTTGGCAAGAAGAATCCCGTGCCCGACCCGGGCCTCGATCCCGGCGCCAGCCGCAGATGACACAGGAAAACTCAAACTTGCCGCCGGCAGGGCAAACAACAAAACCGACGCAAGAATTCTTTTTTTATGTTGGCGTACGGAACATTTCATTGGCGGGATAGAAAGCAACCCATGGCTTCAATGCCATGGGTCTATGGTATCGTTCCGTGCGAATGAAAAATCAACCTTGGTAAGCCTGGCCTAATCCGGCGGATTCTTTTTGCTCTTCATCGAGGCATATTTCCCCGGTGGCTTCATTGACGGGATGCATGGAAATGGCTTTATGAGTGGAGCAAACGATCATACACAAATCACAGCCCTTGCATTTTGGCGTATGGACCACGGCTTTCATTTTCTGAGCATCCAACACAATAGTATCCGCCTCGGGGCAATACATGATGCAAAGACGGCAGCCTTTTTCCGCCACGCATTTATCATCATCTACAAAAGCAACGTTATACACGCTTCGACCTCTCTTCTACAGGGCAACCGGCTGGCAGGCCCGGGTTATTAAAAAGCAACTCAAGATGTTAAACCGCAATCGCCAAGTTACGATCTTCCGCCCATTTATTGGCTAAGTTGTACGACTCGGTCATGGTGTCGATATTCTTTTGAATCAACTGTTCTTTTTTGGCGTATTTTTTCTTGATAGCTTCATCCAGCACGGCCGTTCCGCCGGAAGCCACGTACTTTTTACCGAAACGTTCATTCAACGCCGTGATGAGAGCGTCCATGCCGACGACATGGGTAATGCCCGCGCAAGCGCCGATCATGGCCATGTTGGTGGACAGCTCCGTCCCGCCGATATTCAAGGCCAGGTGAGTTGCGTCACAGTTGTACACCGTAACATTTAACTCGTCCAGCATCTTGTGGTCTTCCGGCGTCAGCAGGTCGACACTTGCATTGATGATAATCAAACCGTCTTTTTTGATCCCGGAGTAAAACGGCGCGGTGTAGCTCTTCTGCATAGTGATGACTTGTGCATGGAACACCATGATCACGTCGGGGTAAACCAACTCGCCGCGGTCGTAGATTTTTTCCGGCCCGATTCTGGCGTAACTTTCCGCCGGAGCCATACGCTTTTCGGCGCCAAAAAACGGATTCGAGATGGAATACAGCCCCTCATGATTGGCGGCCATGGCGAGCAGATGCGCGGCTGTCACAGCCCCCTGGCCGCCCAGGCCGGAAATCCGGATATTCATTCTCTTCTTCATAAAAACCCCTTTTATCTCCTTAGTTATGGCGCTTAAACCTTGGCCGTTTCCTTAGTCTTTTTAGCAGCCTCCCTGGCGGCTTTTTTCGCCGCTTTTTCCTTGGCGTCGAGTTCCGCGATCAACTCCTTGGCGGCGTCCGTCACGTATTCCCTGTAAGCAAACCGTCCGCCGATGGTTTCCGAATCCTTCATTTCGTCCAGGCCCTCCATGCTTTGTTTGCCGATTTCCAAAATACACGGAGTGTAGATTTGAATGTAGGTCGGCCCCAACTCCCGGGCGACAAACACGGCGTTTCTGATGGCTTTCTCGACCCGGTTGGGTTTACTCGCCGTCATAATCACCACATACTGACAACCCGATTCGCGGGCGATCTCCGGCATGCGAACCTTGTCGAACTGCTTGCCGACGGGAGCCATTTTGGAGACGAAACCTTTTTGCATCAATCCGCTCTCCTGGCCGCCGGTATTGGCGTAGAGTTCGTTGTCGTAACAGATGGTGGTAAACTTTTCACCGCGGAACCACGCCTGCAACGTCATGTCCAGGCCAATGTCCACCGTAGCGCCGTCACCCGCCAGGACAACCACATCCTTTTCCTTGTCGGGGAACCGCGCCTTAAGGCGCGTTTCAATCCCGTGGCCACGGCGTTTTGGTTGCCGAACAGGGAATGAATATTCTGAATGGCAACATGCGGAAACACCAGGCTGGTACAGCCCGTGGAACCCACCATAACGGTATCTTCGGGGTTGGGCAGGCTGGCCAGAATATACCGAAAGGTAACCGCTTCCGGACACCCGGCGCACAGGGAATGCGGCTCGATAAGCTCTTTACTCGAACCGATGTCTTTCCATCCCCGGTCTTCTTTCCCATAAGTGGCATTTTCCACCATGTCTTGGTATTCCGGAGGCATGATATCGTACAGGTCCTCGCAGATATGTATTTTCTCTTTGCTCATTGGAGTATCCTTTTTTATAATATTAAACGAACGATCGTTTAATCGATTGAATCAAAGCCACCGGGGACGAGGCTAACGGCCCACGACGGTAGCTTCCATTCCAAGATGCCTTTTGATCTCTTCGGCGATCACTTCCGAGGGCAAGGTCATCCCCCCGGCCACATGCGGGCCGAGGATAACCCGGTCATTGTCCGGGATAATGGATTTCACTTCGCGCCCAAGCCAGCCGCTCATATTGAATTCCGGAACAAAAATATGTTTGGCATCGGCGGTCACTTCCCGGATTTCCTGAGTGGGGAAAGGCCGCAAAGTTTTAACTTTCACCAATCCCACCTTTATTCCCTCGGCGTCCAAAAGGCGTATCGCTTCACGCCCCTGGGAAACCGCGGTGCCGGAAGCCACGATAAGAATTTCCCTGTCGGTATTTTCCGTATCGATGAGGCCCCCCAGCATGGGAATGGTGTGCTTGCGCGACCTTTGAATGGCCGCCCGAATCTCCTGCTGCCAGGAGGCGTGAGTGGCATAGTGGATATAATTGGATTTCATGACGAACGAATCCCGCATCATGCGCACGGGCGGGTTTTCCATATCCATACACGGAACCGGAGACCGGTAAGGATCATACGGCGGCAGGCAAGCATTTTCCGGAATCAACTCCACCGTATCCTTGGTGTGAGTCACGAAAAAACCGTCGCAACAAATCGCAATCGGCAGATGCACGTCGGGTTCCTCGGCAACGATAAATCCCTTGAGGATATAATCGTAAAGGTCTTGCGCCGTCTCGGCGTGCCAAATCAGCATCCCGGTTTCCAATAGGAAGTAGATTTCCAGCGTGTCCGGCTGGATGCTCAAGGGCGAATTGATGCCGCGGCAGGTCACGCAAACCTGGATGGGCAAACGCGCCCCGGCCCACATGGGGAAATTCTCGAACGCCCGCATGGTCCCCGGGCCTGCCGTGGTGGTAAACACCCGGGCGCCGCCGAAAGACGCGCCCGCGCACTGGCCCATCACGGCAAACTCACTCTCGCCGCGAAAATAATCCTTCAAATAACCGTCGGCGAACAGCTCACCGATCAACGCCGCCGCTTCACTCTGCGGCGTGATGGGGTAGGCCACGGAAATATCCACGCTGGCAAGGCGAATAGCTTCCCGGATAACCTCGCTGCCGGTCAAAAAACTTTTCTTCCTCTCAACTTCAAAGAAAAAATCATGCGGATCGGTAAACGTCTGATCCTTTTTGTTTTTTTGGCCGATGTTTACATTCGTCGACCGGATAATCTTCCGAGCCCTAGGAGTCACTGGTTTATTCATAATGATTGCTCCCTCAAATAGATCAAGCAAGCTGTGCGCCTGCTGACAATCGGTAAGTTACACAATAAACTCCACATTCAGTTCCCATTCCCCGGGGTTTTCTTCCATTCGGGGATGTGCTTAAACTGCGTATACGGCAAAGCCTGGCTCTTGACGCCCTGGCTCTTCAGCTTTTCAACGGCCGCCACCAACTTCATAACCGACTCCGGGGTGGCATCGCGCATCGTCGTACAGGCATCCTCATGTCCGCACTGCAGGCAGAAGGCAATGGTGTAGCAGTTCGTGCCGCCACGAATAATTTTTAACGCCAGATTGGACATGTGGCAGTGAACCCCAATAAACATACAAACATCGATGTTGTTATGCCAAATGGTCAGGTTCGGATGATTGGGATTGATTTCAATCGCCGGATCAATCTTGGGATACTTGGGGCGGTAATCCGCCATGGGGATCAGGCGCGCGGGAACGGCGTTGGCCAATTTACGGATAGCGGTCGCCAGTCCCTCCGCCTCTTCGTTCCAACTCCAGAGCACCAGCGGACCGGGAAAAATAGTCGGCACTTTCGCTCCTAACAGCTTTCTTGCGGCATGTTCCATCGCCGCCTCCTCCGAAACCACAGTTCCCTCAATAAGCCCTTCACCCGGGTCCGGCAAAACGATATTCATCGCTGCCGCCGCAGGCGGAAGGTAGGCTTCCGGACCCGCCACAACTTTATACTGACTCATGCTTTTAATCCTTTTCTTTCTTAGGGTTAGGAGCCTTCACTATAAACCACCAAACTGCGGACTGTCAAACATTTTCCTGACCGGGGCAAAGCCCCCCACAAAATCCCGGCTCCGCAGAAAAATAATTTTGTAACTCAACACGTAAGCTTTATTTTTTGAACCCGCAAAAAGCAAAAAAGAGACAGGAAAACGACGCCTGCTTGCCCCCGGGCCTGCCGCGCCAAGCCGGAAAACCACCACTTAACATAAGCTCCGGTTAAAACCAGCGACAGCCCGATCCTGTGCTCCCCGTGGGGGCTATTCCCCACGCGCCTCGGACAGCGAAAGGTATTATTCCTGCACGCCATTAAGCAACGATATGATGAAACGGCGGCTGGCCCAAGACCCCCTAAGAAAAAAACCGATTCAAACCGCTTGACTCGGCAGTTTTTTTCTCAGCTCCTGCAAAGCCTCCAAGTGCCTTTTTTCCTCGACCACAAGATGGCCGAAGATCACCCGGACATCGATTTTTCTTTCCTGATGTAACAACTCACTCAAAAGAGCAATGGAACGTTTCTCCGACTCAATCCCAATATCCAAAACTTCAAAATCGTGCTCCACCTGAGGAATCTTCGCCGATTTTCCCGTAACGATGGGAAATATCCTGCCCTTGAGTTCTTGCGAGATAAACTGATCCAGGTCCTGCCGGGGCGCATCCGATTTGCCCTTCAAAGCAGGCAACAGGCACCTCTCCTTGACCCGCAATATCCGGATATGTTCTTCCTCTTCTTCGGCCAGTTGAGTAAACAGGGTTTTCACATCCCGGTTCTTGGTGTTCTGAACGGCTTTCTTGTAAAAAGCCAATCCCTCTTTCTCAATGCTCAAGCTAATTTGAATCGCGTCAAAACACTGCAAATTAATCCGCGGTTTCGTTTCGGATGCAGTCATAATCCACTTTCCTCCCACCTTGTCCGGTCTTGCAAACCCGTTCGCCTTACAGCAAAACGGCGGGTCGACCCGCTCAACAGCCGGTCAGCTTGAGACCTGCACCTTCTTTACTATACATTAAGAAGGCGCCCACACATAGTAACAGGTCGTGTTTTTTCAAAAATATTTTTTTACCAAAAATATGTTATATTATTTTTCGAATCTTGGCAGCGGTGGCAGCAGCAAACCACTCCAAACAGAAGAACCGTTATTGTTTCAATGAGATTTCGCCGGTTGACCATGAAGAAAATCCAAATTTTCACCGACGGATGTTGCAAGGGAAATCCCGGCCCCGGAGGGTATGGCTGCATTCTCAAACACAACGGAAAATCCAGGGAACTCACCGGCGCCGAAAAGAACACGACAAACAATATCATGGAAATGACGGCCGTCATCAAAGCGTTGAGCGAGTTGAAAGAACCTTGCGAAGTCGAACTGACGACGGACTCCCAATACGTCATCAAAGGAATAACCCACTGGATTCACGGCTGGCTGAAAAACGGCTGGGTCAACGCCGCCCGCCAGCCGGTGAAAAACAAGTCCCTTTGGCAGGAACTGCACCGCCTGAATCAAAAACACAAAGTTTCCTGGCATTGGATCAAAGGCCATTCCGGACATACGGAAAACGAACGTTGCGACGAGTTGGCCAATCAAGCCCTGAATTCACTCTGAATTTGGAACCGTCGGATGCGAAACATGTGGTCCTCCACGCCTCCAAAACACCCGCGAATTTTGCATCTTCCAAAGTTGATCTTCGTCAACCTGGTGCTTCTGGAGTGCATTGCACTAAGCTCCTGCGCCCTGTTTCCAGCCCATTTCCCTGCCCAGAAGGTGGAATTCGCTTACGCCGCCCCCTTGCCCAACGCCCCGGTGTTGCTCACTCCACCACCCGCGGTATCCACGCAGCAACAGCCCGCACCGGGTTCCCGGCCCACAAAACTAACCCGCAACCTGCCGCCCCTGGATTTTCCCGACAACGCCGGAAAACTGCCGGAAATCCTGGCGGACGATTTGGATGAAAATTCCCTCGCGCAGGCCGTCGAAAATTACCTGGAGGTTTTGCGCGGCCAGGATTTGCGGCAAACCGTAACCTTAGGTCCCCTCACCATGACCCTGGACCGGTTAAAACTCACCCTCGAAGAATTTTTGGGTCTGTTGAACCAAAAATTATCGCACGCGGAATTCACCCAAAAGTTAAAACAGACATTCATCTTTTACCCTGCGGGCAAAGAGAAAAACCGCCAAATCGTTTTTACGGGATACTATACCCCCATCGTTTCCGCCAGCCGTTTCAAGTGGGAGGGATACAATTATCCGCTCTATGAAATGCCGAGAAATTTAACCAAAATCAAATACGTGTACCGGCAGCGGCTGCCGGACGGCACGTACGCCGTCTCGTACCTGGGAAAAGACGGCCCCAACTTCACCCGCGAGGACATTGACGGGCGCCGGATTTTGCAAAACGAAAACCTGGAAATCGCCTGGTTGCAAAATGACCTGGAACGGTATTTCCTCCACATTCAAGGTTCCGGCATCCTCGAATACCTGGACGGCACCCGGGAAGGAGTCCGCTATTCGGGGTCCAACGGATATTCCTACCGGCCTATCGGAAAGCTGATGCTCCAGGACGGAGTGCTTTTGCCCTCCCAAGGCTCCATGCAGGGGATCAAAAAATACTTCGAGGAACACCCCGGGGATACCGAGAAGTATCTCTTCCGGAACAGGCGTTACATTTTTTTCGAATTAACCAACGGCAAACCGCGCGGCTCCAGCGGGGCGGAAGTAGTTGCCGGGCGGTCTATCGCCACCGACCCGGTTTTTTATCCGCCAGGCGCCCTGGCATTCATCATGGCCAAAAAGCCGGTGCTCGGCGATGACAACGAAATCACAAAATGGAAAAAGTTCTCACGATTCGTCGTCAATCAGGATACGGGAAACGCCATCAAGGGGCCGCGGCGGGTGGACCTTTATTTCGGCGCCGGTGACCGCGCCGGCGCGGCTGCCGGACGCTACATGGAGACAGGGAAAATGTTTTTTCTGATCAAAAAATAACAGCCGCAACAACAGACCCGGGTTGGGCAAAGGGGGATGGCGATCGAGTCAGCCGGTGACCGCGCCGGGCTTGGTTTTGCAACAACAGGCCCAGGTTGGGCGGGGGGATGGAGAGGATCGATGCTCTGCCGGGTTAAACCTTCGTGGCCTCACCTGCAGGAACCTGATACCCCAGCAACCTCAGGAGGCCATCCACAATGGTAATCGGATGGGGCGGGCAGCCGGGAATGTAAAGGTCTACGGGAACCGTTCCGTCCGCGCCGTTATGCTGCTCCGGGTTGCCGCGGAACGGCCCACCGGCTATGGCGCAAGCGCCGGCGGCGATAACGATCGTCGGCTTGGGCACCGATTTATACGTCTTCTCAAGGGCCAGCTTCATGTTTTCGGAAACAGGGCCAGTGACCATGATCGCGTCCGCGTGGCGTGGCGAGGCAACGATGTTGATGCCGAACCGTGTGCTGTCAAAAACGATGTTCTGCGTCGCATTACATTCGGATTCGCAACCCATGCAACCCCCGGCGCTGACTTGGCGAATGGCGAAAGACCCCTGGTAAAGCTTGACCAGCTTCTCCTCCATGGCGGAGGCAAGCTTCAGACCCTCATCGCTGACAACCAAGTCTTCCCTCTTGTTGGCGCAGCAATACAAGTCCTTGGTGTACCGGATAGCGCCTTCCGGGCAGGCCCTCTCGCACTCCACACAGAACAGGCAATTGCCGAGGTCTATTTTCACCCGGCCGTTGTCGTTGGAAATCACCTCCGTGGGGCAGGCATCGATGCAGGCCTTGCAATTGTCCACGCATTTTGAACTGTCGATTTTCGGCGTCCCCCGGTACCGCTCGTAAACCCCCGGATACTTGTCGGGATAAACCGTCGTATGGTGCCCCTGCCTGAATCGTTCAAAGAGTTCTTTTAACATGAAAATCCCTTACAAGTCATACCCGCAATAGGATAGATTGTGGCTTTTGTTATTGATCGGAAAGTGAGAAATCTCCTCGCCGCGCAACGCCAGACTGAGGCCCTGCCAATTGTGAAACGACGGGTCCTTTATTTTATAGCGCTCGAACTTGCCGGCATCGTCGGTGATGACGGCATGCACCGTTTCGCCGCGCCACCCTTCCACCAGCGTGCAAACGAAGCTGTTGGGAGCCAGCGTTTTCACCTCATCGTTGCGGACTTCCCCCGAAGGCAGCGCATCCAGCATTTTCATGATGAAATCGTAGGAGCGCTGCATTTCCATCCAGCGGATCATGGCCCGCCAGTAAACGTCGCCCGGTTTGCTGTCGGCCACGGCAATGGGAATCGGGTGGTTGACATACGCGCCCGTGGGAAAATCGATCCGGACATCACGCGGAATACCCGCGGCCCGGCCGGTCGGGCCGACCAGTCCAACGCCTATAGCGTCTTCCATCGATACCCGGCCCGTCCCCTCGAACCAGGTCAGCATCGACGGCTTGTCCCAAATCAAACCGATCGCGCTGGAAATCTTTTCAAAGGCGCCTTTCAGCTTCTTGCTCAGCCTGTCCAGGCAAGCGGGATCGATATCCCAGCCGACACCACCGGGCACAACCATACTGCGGCTGAACCGGCTGCCGCAAATCTCGGCGGATGAGTTCAATAAATCGGCGCGAAGCTTGCCGCAGAACATGGCAACCGGAAGATAACCCACGTCCAGGGCGAGAGCGCCCAGATCGGTGTTGTGGCAGGTTAACCTTTCAATCTCCAGGCCGATGGCGCGGATAGCATTCGCCCGATCCGAAACGAAAGTCCCGGAAAGCGCCTCCAGCGCCTCGCAATAGGCCATCGTATGGCCGACGGTCATATCGCCGGCGATGGTTTCCATCTGCCACAGAGTCACCCTGTGCGGCCCCCCCATCACCGCTTTCTCGATACCCCGGTGCTGGTACCCCAGGGAGATTTCCAGATGAAAAACCCCCTCGCCGTGACACTGAAACCGGAAACAACCCGGCTCAATAACCCCGGCATGCACCGGGCCGACATTCACCTCATGAATCTCCTCCCCCTCGACCTGAAAAAACTCCGTAACACCGATCTGCGGCGTATCGATTTTCGCGCCGTTATAAGGCTTATGGAAGCGCACCGGTTTAAGCCAGGGATGGCCTTCCGGCTTCACCCCGTATTGCTCGTAAACCTCCCGCTCGAACAAGTGGAATTGCGGGCATTCCGGAGTGAGCGAAGAATAGGAATCGCCGACATCCGCCGCCATAACCGCTATCTGATGGCTGTCGTGCAATCCCAGAACGGCGTAAATCCTGACCGGACCGGAACTCTTCTGGTGGCCAAAAAATTTCGACACCTTGGCGCCGTTTTTTACCGCGTCGATGAGATAAGAGCGCATGTCGTCGAACTCGACCACGGGGATATCCGCAAGCGGCGTCACCTGGCCGTTTTTCAGCAGGATCGGGTTCGCGCTCATAAGCCGCCTCCCAATGTTTTCGCAAACAGGTCAAGAATATCCTTGACGAAAGAAGGTATGCTCAGCCCCATTATGAGAGTCCCCACGGCCAGCAGAATCGGGGATAGCGTAGAAGAAACAGGCTCGCCCGGATTGCTCGCCGGCGCCAAACCCGGCTTGGTTTCGTACGGCCCCTGGGCCATGCTAAAAAACGTTCCCGCCATGGCGATAAAAATGACGACCAGGAGGAAAAGATACGTAATCGCCACCCAACTGTGCCCGCCGTCGAGCGTCGCTTTTAATATGGTAAATTCGCTCACGAAAAGCCCAAAGGGCGGCACCCCGGTAATAGCGAAAAACCCGACCAGCCAAAGAACGCCGCTGACAGGCAAAACCTGAATGGCGCCTTGAACCCCCTTGGCGTTGGTGGTCTTGTAATGAGCCATGATATTTCCTGCCGTCAGGAAGAGCATGGCTTTGATCAGAGAATGATTGATCGCGTGCACGCCCGCCCCGAAAATACCGGCACTGCCGATACCGACGCCGATAGCCATGATCCCCATGTGTTCAATACTGGAGTAGGCGAGCATCCGCTTGAAATTGTTCTGCCGGACAATAAAGGCCGCGGCAAACGCCATGGATATCAAACCGAAGGCTATTAACAGTTTCCCGCCAAACACCGCCAGCCCCGCCGCATCGAGTGTCTGGTAGGCCCGCAGAATCCCCAGGAAGGCAACGTTCAGCAACGCCCCGGACAGCAGCGCCGAAACCGCCGAAGGCCCTTCACTGTGAGCATCGGGCAACCAGGTGTGGAACGGAGCAAGACCCATCTTCGTCCCATAGCCCACGAGCAGAAGCACGAAACTCAGCTTGACCCACGTGGGGTCCAGCGATTTTGCGTTTTCCAGAAGGCTGGCGAGCAGCAAGGGCGCGGCCCCTTCCCCAAGGTGGCCGGTCGCGGCTCCCAGCGACAACGTCCCCAGCAGGGCCAGGGCGATACCCACGGAACAGATGATCAGATATTTCCACATCGCCTCCAGCGCGCGATGGTGGCGGTGAAACGCGATAAGCGGAGCGCTCGCCAACGTGGTCGCTTCCACGGCCACCCAGAGAAGCCCCATGTGCTGACTGACCGTGACCAGCGTCATGGCCGCCAAAAACAGCAAATAACAGCCGACAAACACCTGCTCCGGCGTGTTCTTGAACAAGCCGCCCTCAGTAAAATCCTTCCGCATCCCCTTGGCTTCCCGGCTGAGGTAGCCCGCGGCGTACAGCGACGTGATGAAGAAGATTAAACTGGTAATCCCGAGAAAAAAGGTGCCCAGCGCATCCAGGCCGACCCACGACCCGGCGGGCACATTGTAGTTGCCCGTCGCCCACACCGACACCACAAGAAGAAAATGGAGGCCCGCGCCAAATACCAGCAAGCCGCGCTTTATCCCCGGCCCCCTGATAAAGAAGCAAATCGTACCCAAAACCGCCGGGATCAGCACCAGGGCTTCAACCATGACCGGCCCCCTCCTCTTCGCCGTGGACATCGATCCGCGCAAAGGACTGGTTGATGTGGAATAAAGCGATACCCATGATCATGACACTCCCCAGAACGTCCAATAAAATACCGATCTCCACCATGAGCGGGATCCCCGCGGAAAGAGAAACCCCATACACAAAAACCCCGTTTTCAATGACCAGGTATCCGATGGCTTGCGAAAGAGCCTGCATTCTTCCCACGACGATCAGCAACCCGGAAAGAATGGTGGCAATACCGACAGGAATAGCGAACGGCGCATAGTCGGGAAACGTCGGAAGGTAGTCGAGCTTGGCGCCCACCCAAAACGATCCCGCAATAAAAATCATTCCCAAAGTGATGGACGTACCGAAACCCACATGCGGCTGACTGGAAAACGCAAAGTCATCCTTGATGGACCGGGGAGGGCCAACCGTAGTCGTATCCGTAGTCACCCCCAGCGTTTTCTTCAACAGCCAGGGAATAATGATTCCCTTCACGGCGAGAACAACCGCCGCCAGCGCCAGAACGTGGGCGGTGATATGACCCGAATGCGCCGCTATGGCAAAAAGGAAAAGCAAGAACCCCTGCATCAGGATGGCCCGAATCTGATTGCCGAGCCGGTCGGTGCCCAACAGGTAGATATTCGTCAAGGCAAACAGAACAACCAATGTTTCAACGCCTTTTATCATTATCCGGTTTACCCCCGTTAACTTATAACCGCCAAAAGAATCGCCAACGCCGAAATAGCCGCCGCCCCAACCAAAAGCCTGGGGACATGGAGAAATTTCAGACGCGCCATACCGCACTCGACGGCGCCGATGGCAATGACGATCAGGAAAATTCCAATCACATTGGAGATAACGCCGGCAACCAGACTGGCGCTTGAAATCGGCATGAAAAGCTGAGCCAGCACGGCGCTGAACACCCAAAGCTTAACCGCCGACCCATACTCGATCAAAGCCAGGTCCGGCCCCCCGTGATCCAGGACCATGACCTCGTGGATCATGGTCAACTCCAGATGCGTGTTGGGATCGTCTACCGGAATCCTCGCATTCTCCGCCAAAGTAACCACGAACATGCAACCCACGACAAGAATGGTGGGAACCAGGGCATAACTGTTGGCCGGAGAAAGGATGTCGGTCAAGGAGACGCTGTGCACCTGCGCGGCCAGGGCCACGACGCTGAAGAAAAACACGATCTCCGAAAGCGCCCCGTAAAACGCTTCCCGCACGCCGCCCATGCCGCAAAAAGGCGAAGCCGTATCCAAGGCGGCCAGTATCGTGAAAAACCGGCCGATCCCGAAAATGTAGGCAAATAAAATCAGATCCCCTTGAAAGGACAAAAGCGCCGGTATCCCTCCCAGCGGAATCAGGGCAAGCACGGCCACCGACGATGCGAGAGCTACGACGGGGCCTGCCTTGATAAACCACGTGGTGGAGTTGCTGTAAATGGCGGACTTGCCCAGAAGCTTCGCCATATCCTTGTACGGCTGAATCAATGGCGGCCCCGTTCTCCCCCCCCACAGAGCCTTCACCCGGTTGATGATCCCCATCAACAAAGGCCCCAGCGCCAACGCCAGCAAAATGGGAACGATTTGAATTATTTGCATTCCACTCATATTCAGAATCCGAAACTAATCAGCAAGAGAACAATCAACGTCACGGCGATGTACAACACAGCGTCATTCACCAACGCGCCCCGCAACAACCGTAGTTTGGTAGCGAGCCATTCCACCAGCGAAAAAATAGGCGTAAACAAGCGCAAGATAAAAATATCGGGAGTCGACGTTTTGAAGTGAGGGTTCTTGGGGAAAAGATCCTTGATGGGTTCCATCTCCTTCCGGCCCCGCAAAATCGGCCAGAAAAACTCCTCGACGGACTGGGAAAACGATGACGACGTATACTGTATTCGGGTCGTAGGCGCCGCGTAGCCGCAGTCCCACGTCCCGTACGATTCTATGGTCTTACCCTTGAAAAGTGTCGGCCGAATAAAAATGATGAGCCCCAGCACGGCCAGGAAGATGAAAATCCCCAATATCAGGTTGGAAAGAGCGCCCGACATATCGTGAAAGACCAAGGCCGGGTCCACGCCGGAAGCACCGATCAAAGGCATCATCGGCCCCGCAAGAATCGGCGCCGTAATGGGCACTGACACGCCCAGAAACAGACAAGCGACCGCAGCGATGATCAAGGCCAGACGCATCCGGAATCCGGGCTCATGAGCTTTTTTGGCGACCTCCGTCCGGGGTTCGCCTAAAAACATGGCCCCCATGGACTTGGCGCAACAAACGGCGGCCAATCCTCCGATCAACGCCAGCGAAGCGATCGAAATCGCGGCAATCGTAACCGGAAGGGCGTCTGAGGTCGCAGTGATTCCATTAAAAGCCGCCATGTAAATCAAAAATTCGCTGATAAACCCGTTGAACGGCGGAAGACCGATAACACCAAAACAGCCGACCAAGTATAACGCGCCCGACGTCTTCATCTTCTTCAAGGCCCCGCCCAGCTTATCCATATCGATCACCCCGTGCGTGGCATGGATCAGGGTGCCCACCCCCATAAAAAGGAGGCACTTGAACAAACTGTGGTTAAACACATGAAACAAACCGCCGGCGAACCCGAGAACGGCCATCGTCGGCATATCGAGGCTTATACCCAAAAACCCGAACCCAAGCCCCAGAGAGATGACGCCAACACCCTCAACGCTGGAATAAGCCAATAGCCGTTTGATATTGTGCTGGCTGGCTGCAAAGATAATACCTAATAAACCGCCAAGAAGGCCAAGAACAATGATGGTCACACCCCACCATACCGGCGGCGGGCCCAAGAAAGTTGTTATACGCAGAAAACCATAAACCCCCATTTTAATCATCACGCCGGAAAGCATTGCGCTGATATGAACCGGAGCCACTCCATGCGCATCCGGAAGCCACGGGTGTAGCGGAATAAAGCCGGCCTTGGCGCCGAAACCTATAGCGGCTAACACGAAAATCAACGCCGCCAAGCCGCTCTCCACACCTCCAAAGGATGAGAAGTCAAGCGTATCCGACCCACCACTCAGGAGAACGAAAGTTGCTATAATGCTAAGAGCCCCCACGATAACGGATACCAAATAAGCAAATCCCGCCTTCCGCGTTTTCTCATGTTCATTCGTAAACGTAACCAGAAAATACGACGTGATCGCCATGACTTCCCAGTTAACGATAAAAAGAACACCATTCGCAGCCACTACCACCATCGCCATGCTGGCTACGAGCAGATTGAAATGAAACCAGGCGGCTCCCAGGTTTTTCGTCCCTCCATACGACAACCAATACTCAGACCCATACAGGGCCGTAATAGGACAAGCAACAAATATCGTTAAAAGAAAAACCGCCGAAAGGGAATCGATCGCAACGGAGAAGGAAGCGTAAGGAAGGCTCCAGGCGGAAGAGTGGGCAAACGTTGCACCGCCCAAAAGAACCTCAAGAGTGGGGACAAGGCCCAGCAAACAAGCTACAATAGCTCCACCGGCGCCAACAGCCGTTGACAGCCGCGGGCTTTTACCGACGATAACCGATAACAAGCCTGTCCCGACTAGAGTAACTATGGAAGCAAAAAAAATACCCATCCGCAAATCCTCATCCCACCGAGACGCGAGGCGGAGAGGGAGACCGCCCCGCGCTCTCTGGGGGTTCAAGTTATTTGCCAGAAACAAACTTTTCTATACCGCGCAAATCAAATGCCGATTTGATTCCGGCGAATACTAAAGCAACCCTTATAGTTTGTCAACAGCTAATTGTAAGAAATTTCCGACGGGCTTTAAAAACTCGAAAACCCCCTTTTTCAAGCCCAAATCTACCCGAGATACGGCTCTGAAAAACTAAGGAGTTATAACGAAATACGCCCAAAATGGCAGGCCGGATTCGCGGAATTTTATTCCGTCTCGGTGTAGAGAGACACCAGGCGCTTGTCGATAAAATCGAAACGTTCGTCCCGAACTTGCAGCTGTTCCTTGTTCGGGTCGCCGTGCACGGCGGAGTAATCGAGGTTGGCGGGGTTCCGTTTGATCATGCTGGCAAACGTGATGGTCTCGGGGTTTTCCTCGATTTCCAGATAATTGACGGCGCGTATAAAGGAAGACCCTGTGGTGGCGATGTCGTCGACGATCAGCCAGTGGGTGGACGGCGGGAAAGGCGGAAACTCCAGTTGCGCGAAATCGATGCGCCGCTTGGGCATGATGACAAACGGCAGCGACATCAGCCGCGACAGTTCGTAACCGATGCGAATCCCCTGCGTTTCGATGCCCACCACGACATTGAACTTGCCGTGCCGGGACTGCCAGTTCTCCAGCTTGTAATTCAACAGCCGGCAGTAGGCCTGGTTCATGGCATCCGACAACGACGCATAATCATAGTTGTAAGGGGATTTAACGCCGGAACTCAACGTAAAAACGCCGCGCTTTATGATTCTTGAAAACACGCTGTCCTCTCCAGGTTAATGTGGGAAAACGGCCTTGCCGGGAGCAGGCCGCCCCGCGTCCCGTGCCGCGCCGGTCATGGCGCCTCCGGCCAGCCGTACTTGCCAATCAGGCGGACGAATTTGCAGTCGCCGATGACCCGGGCCGCCGTCCGCCCGCCGTGTTTGGTGAGCAGGGTCAGTTGTTGGCGTTCGGGGTCGCCGCCCACCGGCGCCACCAGCCGGCCGCCGTCCTTCAGTTGATCCACCAGGGGTTTCGGAATTTCCGGCACCCCGGCGGTGATGAGGACGGCATCGTATGGCGACTGGTCCCGCCACCCGTAGGTGCCGTCGAATATTTTAAACACCACGTTCGCGTAGCCGAGGCGGTGCAGGCCGCGCTGCGCCTCAAGGCCCAGCGGGCGGATGCGCTCGACGGTGAACACCTGCTCGGCCAGCTCGGCCAGAACCGCCGTCTGATAGCCGGAACCCGTGCCGATCTCCAGCACCCGGTCTCCCTCCGAGAGCCGCAGCGCCTCCGTCATCAAGCCCACCGTGTACGGCTGCGAGATCGTTTGATCCCCGCCAATGGGCAGCGGGTGGTCCCCATAGGCGTTGTGCCGCAGGGCGGCCGCCACAAACAGATGCCGCGGCACGCGGCTCATCGCTTCCAGCACGCGCAAATCCCGGATGCCGCGGTTGACCAGTTGATCCTCGACCATTTTCAACCGTTGCCCGGAAAACTCCCGCAGTTCACGGTCCGTCAGGTTTGTCGAGGACGAAAAGGTCATTTCCCGGATATGCGGACAGATTGAGGTTGCAAAAGGCCGCCGTCTTCCCCGGCGGTCACGTCTGCACCAAACCCGTTCGGGAATTGGGACGCGCCGGAATGGTCAATTCAAGGCGGTGGATTGTTCGGCGTCGAACCTGCCGCGATGCGGCGGGGCGTTCAAACTGAGTTTCGAGCTTTGCGGCAACAGAACTTTCAGCTTCTGCGGATTCTGATAGAAAACCAGGTCCCACTGATCCTGCCATTCGTCATATTTCAACAAGTAAATGTTGCCGTCATCCGCCTTCACCTTGAAATGCACGGAATTTTCACCGTACCAGCGGTCGATGATTTCATGCACCTGGTAGGTGTGATGATACAGGCTGAAGGCGATGGGCCGCTCATTTACCTTGCTTCCGGAATAGCATTGAACCTTGATCATGGACGTTATGTTATGACGTTACCGCAAAAAAGTAAACATTTTTTTGACGCGCCGCAACATTAGGATTTATAATCCTTTTTTCCATCCCGCAACCCGGCGGGCGCCGCAATCCGCGCCAAGAGGCACCATGCTCCGGCCCTCCGCAAACACGCTTTCAAAACACCTGCAAGCCCTCGTCGGCGAACGCAATCACTTCACCTCGCCGCAGCATCTTCACGCGGCGGGACAATACATCCGGCAGCGCTTTCAGGAAGCCCGTTTGGACACACAGGAACAGGAAATCCGGTTCGAAGGCACCCAAAACCACAACATCCTCGGCCTCAAGAAAGCGACGGCGCCAACCGATGAGATATTCGTACTGGGCGCCCATTACGACACCGTCGAGGGGTCGCCCGGAGCCGACGACAACGCCGCCGCCGTGGCGGCGCTCCTGGAAATCGCCCGGTGCCTGGAATCCGTCCCGTTGACCGTTTCCCTGATGTTCGCCGGTTTTACCCTGGAGGAATACGGTTTCGTGGGCAGCAACCGGTTTGTCGAACAATTGCGGCAAAACAATATTCCCGTGCGCGGCATGATCTCCCTGGAAATGCTCGGATTTCGCGATCCCCGCCCCGGGTCGCAGCGTTATCCGCCCTATGTGGACGCCTCCCGCTACCCGGACACCGGAGATTTTATCGCCGTGGTGGGCAACGAGCCGTCGCAGGACCTGACCCTCTCGCTGGTGCAGGCGATGCGGCAAACCGTGCCGCGGCTGCCCGTCGAACACATCATCGTACCCGGCCGGGGAGACGCCTTCGAGGAAGTCCGCCTGAGCGACCATTCGCCCTTTTGGGACAACGGCCACCGGGCCGTCATGATCACCGACACGGCGTTTTTCCGCAATCCCCACTACCACGCCCCGACGGACACCCTGGACACGCTCGACATCGGCTTCGCCAACGATATCGCCGGCGCTGTCGCCGGGTTTCTCGCAAGCCATTTAAGTTGAAGGCCGGCCATTCCCATGCACGCGAAAGACAACCGACAGCCCCCGCCCAACCAGGCCCGGCAAGCCAATTCGCCGGACGGCGAACCGGCACACCCGGCGCCCAAACGCCGGCCGCCCCTGGTGCGGTTCCTCAAGCTCGTTTTGTCGCTGCTAACGCTTCTGCTGCTCCTGATCGCCGGAGCCGGCGTGGCCGTCGAATACTATTTCCCCCGCGAAACCTTGCGGACCTTCGCCCAGCAGCAGCTTTCGCAAATCCTGAAAATCCCCGTCGCCATCGGCGGCGTCGATTTCAGCCTGTTGCGCGGAATCCGGGTCCGGCAACTGGTGCTGGGCGGACCGCAACCCATCCTGCGCGTTCGATCTCTCACCCTGGATTATGACCTGACCCAATTGCTCCGGGGCGATTTCATTATCAATGAACTGTCCGTGCGCAAGCCGGAGGCGGTGCTCATTGCGCGCAACGGCGTCTGGAACTTCCAGCCCATTCTGGCAAGCGCGGCAAAACCACAGCCCGCCGCCCCGCAACAACCACCCGCCGCCGGCGGCCCGCCCATCCCCCTGGCCGTCGATCTCAAACAACTGCAAATCAGCGACATCGCACTCCAACTGGACATCGACAAAACGACGCTGGCCCGCATCGAAGGGCTGACCCTCAAGGCCAGAGGCCGCGCCACCGCCGCCGGAGTCGGCGGCGCGCTGACGATCCTCATGAACCCCGCCTCGCCGCGCGGACGCAACGTCTCTTTCAAATCGCCCGATCTCACAGTCGAAACCCAACTGCTGGCGGACTTGACCCTCTCCACAACAAACCCGAACCGCATCCAGGCCGCCGGAAGCCTGCGGCTGAAAAACAATGCCGTCACATTTGGCCGGCCTTTGCCCGCGCCCGATTTCGGCATCAGCCTGCAAACCGCCGCCCTGGTGAAACAGCAGTCGCTCAAAGTACAGCAATTGATCCTGGATTTCGCCGAGCATAACCGGCTGACCCTTTCCGGGGAAATCCACAACCTGCTGTCCGACCCCGTTTTCCAGGTGCAGGTGCCATCCGCCGCGTTCGACATCGGCGAACTCGCGGCCCTGGCCCGCGGCTTTCTTCCCCCGGCGGCGGCGCGGGTGCGGGGCAAACTCAGCATCGGCAACCTGGCCGTCGCCGGCAGCCTCGCAAACTCCCGGCCGCAAAACATCGAAATCACCGGCGGCGACCTCAAACTCGACAACGTCTCCGCCGACGACCCGGATTCAGCGGCCTCGCTGGAACAAGCCAGCCTGACCGTCGCCATCCGGGAAATACAAATAAAAAGTCAGGTGCCGCAAAAACTCAAAGCCTCGTTGGACCTGACGGTCGGCCGGGCGGCTTTTGCCGGCTTGACCCTGCAAAACTTCCGCCACCGGTTGCAATTTTCCGGAGTTGACCCCAACCTGCAACACAACGACCTGACTTTCTCCGCCGCGGCGGACGCCCTGCGGGTGACGCATCCCAAGTGGGGGAAAATCGAAACCGGTTTTGATCTGCAAGGCAGCGCCGCCGGCGACTTCCGGCAAGGCAACCTGCGCACGTTCGCCATCGACTTGCAGCAAGACAACATGGCCCGGCTGCGCCTGACGGGCAGCGCCCGGGACTTCGGCAGAAAAAGTTTCAGCCTCACCCCAACGGTTGAGTTGACATTGAACCGGATTCTCGATCTTTTGCCTCCGGCGTTGCTTGAAAAAACCGGCTTGCAGCAACTCGCGGGAGCCGTCACCATCAACGGCCAACTCGACGGACGGCTGGACCGAGCCTTTCAACCGCTGGCGGCGACAAGCCAGGTAGAAGTTGCGGTGACCAACCTGACCGCACACTCCCCTTCCCTGAACGTAACAAACCTGGGTCTGAAAACCGGGTTCAGCGCCCGGCTCGACGCCAAACAAAAAATCCATGTTCCGGAGATAACCCTCAACGCCGGTTTCCGCGGCCTGCACGCACGGGGCGCCTATGACATCGGCCCCGCCGAGCTGCACTCCAAAATCACCGTCGGCGGTCCCATCGCCATCGCCCCGAAAGGAAAACCCATTCCCCTGACGGCGCAGCTGCGCCTGCAGGCGGCCCATATCCGCGCCGCCGAACCCGCGTTCACGGCAGCGAAACTGGACCTGGACACGGATTGGCGCGTCGACGTTTTACCGCCAGAGAACTTTCGCAACCTGGCCCTGCGGGGAAAAATCTCCATCGACAAGGCCGCAGCCCCCGGCCTGCTGGCCGTCAATAAGTTTCAGACCACCCTGGCCGCATCCGTCCGCGACCAAACCCTGGCCGACACCCAGGCCACCCTGAACACCCGTATCCTCGCATCGCGCCTGCACAAGGCGGACCTGGCCGTTAACGAAATCCGTTTCGACCTGGACTCCCGGCAGAACCTGCAAAACGGCACGGTGGATATCCGCTCGGCGCGTTTGGCGCTGCCGTCGCTGCTGGTACTGCAAACCGGCGGCCGCCTGGAAAACTGGGGAGAAACCTTTTCCCTGAAAAGCCAAATCACCAAGGCCGACCTGGCCGGATTGTCGGCCTATCTGCCGGTGGGCGTGCGCCGGCAGCTCACCGCGCCACAAGGCACCGCAGCCCTGTCCGTCAGCGCCAGCGGACGGCTGCCGAGCGCCGACGACCTGAAAAATTTCCAATTGCCCGTGGAAGCTTCAGGCGACCTGACCCTGTCCGGCATCTCCGCCGGCCTGCCCGAACAGAACGCGGAACTGAAAAACCTTGGCGGCGCCATCCAGTTCGGCTACGCGAAAAACCAGGCGCACCTCACCGCCAACCTCGACTGGGACAACCTGCAAACGGACGGCCTGCAACTCACCGGCGGCGCGGAGGCGGAGGTGACCCTCGGCGGCGGCCTTTCCCAGCCGGATTTCCTGAAAAAAGCCCGCCTGCCCGCCGACTTCAACCTCCAGGGAAAACTCGCCCTGAAAAACGCTTCCCTGACCGCGCCCAGCCTGCAACTGGATGTGCGCGGCATCCAGTCTTCCACCCGGTTGCAGGTGCGGCGAAACCTCGCCTCCATCGCCGGGGAGCTGGCCGTGCAAAAAATGTTCAAGCGCGACCTGCTCGAACAAGAATGGCTGGACCCGAAATTCGTTTTTCATTACACACTCACCGACTGGGACAAATTTGCCGTCGAAACGCAAAAGCTGACGGTTGCCAACCGTGGCGCGCAAGCCTCCCTTACCGGGCGGCTGGAAAAACTGAAACCCTATCTCACCGGCAAACTGCCGCTGACCGCCGCCGCATTCGCCCGCCATGCGGACCTTGCCTTAGACGCCCGCGTCCGCTTGCAGGCCGGGCGGGCGATGCCGGTTAGCCCCGCGCTCAAAACCGCAGGTGCGGTCGACTCGCGCATTGCCTTGCGGCTGGACGGCGGCCAAAGCGTGGAACTGGACGGCGAAATCGGGTTTCGCAACTTCAACGCCGCCGTGCCGCCCTCCCTCAAAATAAACGGCGTCAACGGAAAATTTTTGTTCAACAAAAAGCTGTTGCTGGGCAAACATTCGGCGGCCCCGGCAAACCGCGCGGTGCCCGCGTCGGAGCGGGCGTTCTTCGACCAGTTGCGCGAATTCTCCCCCTACAAAAATATCCTGCGCATCGCCTCCGTGCAGTTCGACCGGCTGCACGCGGACCACATCAACCTGGACCTGCTGTACAAGGACAACCGCTTGCGCGTGGAAAAATTTTTATTCGACACACTTTCCGGATCGGTGGCGGGCAATTTGTTCCTGCAGCAAACACCGGCTGGCCCAAAGCTTAACAGCTTCGTCGAATTCGCCGGCTTGAACACCCAGCAACTGACCGGCCGGCCGGCCTCGGAACCCGACTCCGAAACAAAAATCGACGGCAACATCGCTGCCGGATTTCAAATCACACCCGGCACGGGCGGCGAAAAAACCAGCCTCGACCAGTTGGCCTTGAAAATCGCCGTGACACGCATCGGCGACGAAGCCCTGGACCGCATGATGCTCTTTTTGGACCCGCAGGAAAGCCAGCCGGCCTTTGTGGCAACCCGCAACATGCTCAAGCTGGCCTCACCCCACAAAGTGACCGTCACCCTGGAAAACGGCAACCTCTCCCTGAACGCCTGGCTCAAAAACAAGGTGCTGGGAAACATCATCCGGGCTCCCGGTTTGGCGCGCCTGCCCGTAGGCAACCTGAAAAATTTTCAAAAAATCTCCGACCCTCTGCAAAAACTCTCGGCGCTGGAAAACGTCTTGCGCTACCTGGCGGCCCGCGGAATTACTTTCGACGACGCCGGCAACATCACCCCGTTTTGACCCACTGCCCGCCCGATTGCGCTTTCCGGCGTTGATTGCAGTCAAAAGCTCAGCCCACTGCCCGCGGGCGCATGCCCGCCGATTGCGCTTTTCGATGTCCGATTGCAGTCAAAAGCTCAGCCCACTGCCCGCGGGCGCATGCCCGCCGATTGCGCTTTTCGATGTCCGATTGCAGTCAAAAGCTCAGCCCACTGCCCGCGGGCGCAT